>Ga0302251_1000060_pt1 | contig 133545 bp, 100 predicted proteins | sample AAG_RA_Gln_MG_FD_193534 | JGI IMG/M metagenome (GOLD analysis project Ga0302251, IMG submission 193534) | Enriched activated sludge microbial communities from anaerobic digester in WTTP, New Holstein, Wisconsin, United States - AAG_RA_Gln | ecosystem: Engineered > Bioreactor > Anaerobic >... | reverse complement strand
AGCGGTTGCACACCGGTCTGGGTTACCAAACCCCAGCCGAGTTCGCCACTCAATTCAACAAACAGACCGAGATGATCCTATCATCTTGAGTGGTACAGAAATTGGGGGTAGCCCAAAGGCAAACAAGCGAGGTGGCGCTTGTGCACGCGAAAAGATGCTGTGGCCGTTCATCAAGCATCGTGATTGCTACGCTTGTTGCAAGGCTAAGGTAAATGACCTGCCAAACGTACCATGTGTAATCAGATGAAGGAATCTGTAATAATGAAAAAGGTAATCATTGTCCTCGCGAGCATGATGGTAGTTGTGTTTTTGGCTTTCTGGTGTTGGGTTTATGTTGTGGATATACAATGGTGTGTGTGGGTTAACCGAATCCGGATTGTTGGCCAGCCTGGTAGCACAGTACACGATGTTAGGCAGAAGCTAGGGATTCCATTCAAGATTATACAACCGCAATCGGTGTCCCGCGGATTCACACCGGTACCGAAAGTGCCCACGACTACATCCGAATGCTATGTATACAAGAGGATATTTATGGGAGCCGGATGGTATTGGGTAGCATATGTGTTTCTGGACAAGTCTGGGAATGTCACGGGTGTCCATATTGCAAACAGTTAGAGGACAGCCGCTGACCGTGACCGTTGGTGACACCAACACCAGCGTGGTGACCCATTACCGGTACGACGTGAGGGGAAACCGCACGTCCTTCTGGAACGCATCGGACGATCCAACAACCATAACGTACAACCTGGCCGACCAGACCACGCAGGTCGAGGAACCCGCAACAGGGGATACCGGAACGGGAAACGTCCACACGGTGAACCACTACATCTACACGGGCGGCCCGTTGTACCGCGCCGATCTGTTCGATGAGAGCGCCAACCCGAATCCGGCCCGCCAGGTGTTCTACGCCTACGGGCACGAGGGAGAACTGCTGTCCGTCACGGGCGGCACGGAGCCTGTCACATACACCTACGACGCCGCGTACAACCGGATCACCCTGGCCGACGGGAACTCCGCCGTAACGCATTACGACTACGAACCCGGCACGGGCAGGCTCCAGCAGATAAGATATCCGAACCCGGAGAGCCAGGCGGCGCCGTACGATCGCGCGTCGTACACATATGACAGAAACGGGCGCGTGAAGACCCGCACCGACGGGCGCGGGCAGAAAACAACCTACTCGTACAACGACTGCGGCTTCGTGACCGCAATCGTATACAAAGATCAGTCGTCACAAGACGTGCACATCGAGTACGACGACTACAACCGCCGCGAGTATATGACCGACGCTTCCGGTCGCACCGACTACACGTATGACGATCTTAACAACGTCGCCACAGTGATCACCGACTACACCAACGGACCGCAGGACCAGACCATAACCTACGCCTACTGGCCCAACGGCGGGCGCAAGACGATGGAAGCCCCATCCGGCACGTTCGATTACGATTACGACGTGGTGGGAAGGCTGACCGAACTGACCAATCCGTTCAGTGAGACCACCGCGTGGGCTTACTACAACGGCAGGCTGACCAACCGGAGTCTCGACAACGGCGCAACCTCCGCCTACGAACACAACCAGCGCGGACTGCTGACCCTCCTGGGTAACGAAATGCCGGGTAGCGACGTCTTCGGGGTGTTCAGGGGGCCTAACGACGGCTCCGCGATGATACACGACGCGTCGGGCAACCGGACGCAGATGGGCGTCACCGGCTCGCTCTCGGACAGCGTGGTTCATCCCGGCAACAACACATACCAATACAACACGAAGGACCAGCTGACCAACGAGACGTCCACGCGGGTAGGCGGCACACTGAACCAAGGCTTCGACTACGACGACGCGTTCAATCCGACCACGCTGAGAAGCACAGGTAGCATACCCTACAACACCAACAACCAGCGCACGGGAAGCCAAACGTATGTCTACGACGGCAACGGCAATCCGACAACGTACAAGGGCACAGTCCTGACCTACGATGTGAAAAATCGGCTGACCGCCCACGGTAGCGCAATGTACGCGGGCTACAACGGCGACGGATTGCGCGCGTGGAAGACTGTCGGCGGGACAATTACATATTACCTATACGATGGTACCGACCTGCTTTGTGAGATGAACTCCAGCGGCACGGTACTTGCCACCAACACCTGGGGCGCCGACGGCCTGGTGTCGCGGCGAGTCGGCACAACGAGCGTGTACTACGTCTTTGATCCACAAGGCAACGTCGCGCAACGGCTCGACTCTTCAGGCAACGTGGTTTCCAGTGACCTCTACGACGCTTACGGCAACAAACTGGCGGGCAATCCGAACGGTGACCCCTACGGCTACAACGGCCAATGGGGTTACTACACCGACTCTGAAATCGGGCTGATTCTCTGCGCGTTCAGGTATTACGATCCCGCTAACGGAAGATGGTTGACACGCGACGCGATAGGGTATGATGGGGGTGTAAACCTGTACGGGTACGTGGGTGGGAACCCGGAGGTGTGGGTGGATCCGTGGGGACTGGAACGACTACGAATCCTAGTACCTCCCGGTGGTCCGGGTGGGATTACTGGGGCACACGTCTACATCGGACTTGACTATATTAACCCAAATAACGGAGGGGTTTGGTATGGATTTTATCCTGTAGACCCAGGATCGCGAAAGAAGACCAGTACCGGACCCGGAGTGGTTGTTTGCGGAGACGACCCAGGCCAAGATGTAGGTAGATATCGTTCGATTACGCTTAATATTACTCATGATCAGGCGAGAACTATCTATCGTAATATTGTGGGAGATCATCCAGCCTACGACGTCGAGACCTACAATTGCTCTACGTGGGCGGCTGACGTCCTACGACCAGTATTTCAAGAACTACCAGAAGGCATAAGAACACCAAACCAGCTGATATCCTGTTTCGATTCCGGCGCGGTTGGATCATGAGCATTCGCATTACATTCAATGAGCCCACCGATTGGAAACAATTTGCGCGAGCCGTTGGAGACATCGTGTTGTTTTCGGCAACTGGATGTGTCCTCGGCATGGTAGCGATCTATATCTATTGGTGGATCAGTCCGTTTTATATTGACCAGGTGCTCATGCTATGGAGAGTACCCAATCCAACGAGAACCGTATTACTACAAGGCGCGGTGGAAGGAACCGTTATGGGTTCCGTGTTATGCATGGCCTGCCAGTTGATTCATGGTCCGTCCCTCGTCCGTCCCGCTAAGAGGGTGGTTTGTGGAGTCATTTTCGTCGTCCTCACCGCCACTATTGGAGCGGGAATCGGGTTCATCCATTATCTAGTGGACAACAAGGGCATCCCCATTGCGGAAACGTCCGTTCGCGAGGTCATGGCGATGTATTGCGTAGAGAAGTCGACTCTTGGTCTCTACTTCGGTTCTATGGCGTGGCCGTTTGTCCTCTGGTGGTGGGAGCGTCGCCAAAATGGATGCCCAAGGACGATCTGGAGTACTGAATCCAGTGAGCAGTCGTTTCATACTCCGAAATGATAATGCGGCGGCTGAATTTCGGAAACCGCACGTCCTTCTGGAACGCATCGGACGATCCGACGACCATGACGTACAACCTGGCCGACCAGACCACGCAGGTCGATGAACCGGCAACGGGGGATACCGGAACGGGAAACGTCCACACGGTGAACAACTACCTCTACACGGGCGGCCCGTTGTACCGCGCCGACCTGTTCGATGAGAGCGCCAACCCGAATCCGGCCCGCCAGGTGTTTACCGCCTATGGACACGAGGGGGAACTGCTGTCCGTCACGGGCGGCACGGAGCCTGTCACATACACTTACGACGCCGCGTACAACCGGATCACCCTGGTCGACGGGAACTCCGCCGAAACGCATTACGACTACGAACCCGGCACGGGCAGGCTCCAGCAGATAAGATATCCGAACCCGGACATCCAGGCGACGCCGTACGATCGCGCGTCGTTCACATATGACAGAAACGGGCGCGTGAAAACCCGCACCGACGGGCGCGGTCAGGTCACCGCGTACTCGTACAACGACTGCGGATTCGTGACCGACATCGCATACACAGGGCAGTCGTCACAGAACGTTCACATCGTATATGACGATTACAACCGCCGCGAGTATATGACCGACGCTTCCGGCCGCACCGACTACACGTATGACGATTTGAACAACGTCGCCACCGTGATCACGGACTACACCAACGGACCGCAGGACCAAACCATAACCTACACCTACTGGCCCAACGGCGGGCGCAAGACGATGGTTTCCCCCTCCGGCACGTTCTCATACGAATACGATGCGGAGGGCAGGTTGAATGAACTGACCAACCCGTTCAGCGAGACCACCGGGTGGGGTTATTATGACAATGGGTCGCTACATGCCCAGTACCTGAGCACCGGTTTATTCACATGGTATGGCTACAATGCCCGCGGCCTGCTCGGGTGGATGGAGAGTGACGATGAAGACCACGTTTGGTACTGCGCCTTCGGAGGACCGAGCCAGTCCGGGATGATCCGATACAACGCCCGCGGCATGCAGACGCGGCAGTGGAACCGATACGCCAACGGGAACACAATCGCGGACTACGGCGGAACCGGCGGCATGACCTACGACGCGCCCGGCAACCTGCTGACCATGCCAGCCACGGGGCTGTACCCAGGCTCGGTCACCAACATCTACAACACGAAGGACCGGCTGACATATGAGTATTGGACGCGCAACGGCACGTCCTCGCAGACCCACGATTACGACAACGCCGGCAACCTCACCACGCTCAGAGGTTACAACGGTCTCCTGTACAATGAGGACAACCAGATACAGGACGACTGGTGGGCCTTCGACTACGACGGAAACGGCGCGGCCGTGGTCCACTATTACGGCTACCTTGGGTATGACGTGGAGAGTCGCCTGTCTGAAGTGGATGGCGGCCCGCTATACGGCTACACGGGTTCCGGCCTTCGCGCCTGGCGGCAGGCGTACGGCGGCGGAGCAAGGACGTGGTATCTACACGATGGCGCCCGATTGTTGGCGGAGATGGACGCCGAGGGCGCCCTGACGGTTGTCTACACGAACGGCGCCAACGGCCTGGTCTCCAAGCGGGCCGGGAGTACGAGCACATTCTACACCTACGACCCGCAAGGAAGCGTGTCTGCCCGGCTGAACGACCAGGGCGCGTTGGTATCAAGTGACCTATACGACGCGTACGGCCAGTTGCGGGCGGGGAACCCGAACAACGATCCGGTGGGCTACTGCGGCCAGTGGGGTTACTACACCGATCACTCCACAGGCTACATACTCTGTACCTTCCGCTGGTACGACCCTCTGACCGCGCGCTGGCTGACCCGCGACCCCATCGGGTACGCGGGCGGGATAAACCTGTACGGGTATGTGGGCGGGAACCCGGTGGGGGCGGCGGATCCGTTGGGGTTATGGTCGCTCTGGCGGAAAATTTATACAGGCAATGGGAATGCTCCGGATGATGTTTATGATGCGGCTCTAGAAGGAGGAGCTTCTATACTGCAAGTCATCATTGACTGTACTAAAGGTCATTACGGAATAGTCGGCGGTACGCCTGCTGCGTTAACAGGCCTAAGTGCTAAAAAGAGAGTTGGCCCAAAAGGAACATCTATTTCCACATCATACGCATCTAAAGGATGTCGTAAACTGTTCCCTCAACGAATAAATACTATACCCGTCATCGGCACCAAATTCGGTATTCGTCGTATTTGGGCTCCAACCTCAAAAAATTGGAAAGCCGCATCACCTACCGTGGGAGGCGTTGCAGGTAGGTGGCTACCATTACTAGGCTACGGTATGATTATATGGGACTTAGAAAGCATCCGTCGTGAAGAATATCGCAGGCTCAGAGAGAGAGGAGATCTTTGAGGTGACGATAGTCATTGTTTTGATATGTCTACTAATGTGCTTAATATGCGCTTTCTATTCCATAGTCGGTTACAACGTCATTCTAGTATATGCGGCTCTGTTGTCTCTCTATCTTGCCATTATGGCACTTGTTTGTGTTAGTGACGAAACTAAATTCAAGAAATTCGTTGAAAAGCGACGCACCAGCAATAATCGTGAAGCATATATGACATTCGCTCAAATGGGTGCCAATGAGGAAATCGTTTTGACGGTGCAGCGCGCCTGTCGAGTAATGCTAGGAGAAGCTGCATTTCAAGTTTTGGCAAACGACAATCTGTTCACGGATTACGACTTCGACGACGATGTTATCAATAATATTCTAGAAAGGGTCTTTCAAGAGATTCTAGTGAGTAATGAAGACGATATACGGAGGTCTATTTACCGGAACTACATATATGATAGGCCTAACCTAGAAACGGTTGGAGACATCGTGGACTACGTCAGAAAAGCAACTTCGCATGGTAATCCTGCATAGTACGAGCACATTCTACACATACGACCCACAGGGAAGCGTGTCTGCCCGGCTGAACGACCAGGGCGCGGTGGTATCAAGTGACCTATACGACGCGTACGGCCAGTTGCGGGCGGGCAACCCGAACAACGATCCGGTGGGCTACTTCGGCCAGTGGGGTTACTACACCGATCACTCCACGGGCTACATACTCTGTACCTTCCGCTGGTACGACCCGCTGACCGCCCGCTGGCTGACCCGCGACCCGATAGGGTACGCGGGCGGGATAAACCTGTACGGCTACGTGGACGGGAATCCGGTGATCCAACATGATGCCCTGGGAACCAAGAAGGCTCCGTTAAAGCCTCCTTCGATAGGTCATTGGGAACGTGGCCCACAGATGATTACACGGGCTGTGCCAGATCCGACACGGCGGACAGAAAAGGGTGACCCAAAGGATGGTGCGATCTATAACCTGGCACGTGCAGCAGAGAAAAGACTGTTCGGGCCTGCCGCTGGCCATGACCCTGACGGTGGTTCCTACCGGCACTGTGTCGCCGCTTGTCTCCTGGTGCGCAGATACGGATGGTGGGGATACACCATTAGGTGGGTGCACGATTTTCTTGAACAAGATGATGCGGACAGTCTTGCCGACATTAGGGCTGAGGACGAAGGAGAACGGCGCGCAAGTGGTCCGAATTCATGCGAGGTGGAATGCGCCTCTTATTCAAACCCATGCCGCATTCCACCCGGGAGATAGGTCATCGCATGAAAATACTAAGAAGAAGCCTCTTCGGATTACTGGTAATTTGTGTGATTATTGCATATAAACCGATCCATGACCAATGGACAATAACAAATAAATATGCGTTCTTGTCCTGTGCTGGTTCTGCCTATAGAACACTTCGTTCTGTTGACACTGCTGAGTTAGGTATCCATGGTACCGAATGGAGGTTAATACCACCTGATCGCGTCGATGCTTTGTTGGCCGAACGGGAGCATCAACTGGATTGCCTGCTATTCTACAAGAACGGCCGCATACATGATCCTTGGGGGCGCCGAGTCTCGGTCTGTGCCCGGATCCGATCGCCAGGCACCGTGGATGTCGTCGTCGTGTCACCCGGCGCCGATGGCCGATTCGGTACAGGAGACGAACTCGAATCGAGTTCCGTCCCGGTGAGACTGGAGAGTTTACCATTACCACCGGAATGAGTTGACGGCATACAGGGTTTGAATGAGTTTACGCGTGTCTGCCCGGCTGAACGACCAGGGCGCGTTGGTATCAAGTGACCTATACGACGCGTACGGCCAGTTGCGGGCGGGCAACCCGAACAACGATCCGGTGGGCTACTGCGGCCAGTGGGGTTACTACACCGATCACTCCACGGGCTACATCCTCTGCACCTACCGCTGGTACGACCCGACGACCGCGCGCTGGCTGACCCGGGACCCAATCGAATACGAGGGGGGCCTCAATCTGTACGGGTACGTAGGCGGGAACCCGGTCGGGTGGGCGGATCCGCTGGGATTGTGGGGCATTCAGTTTGGCAACCAACGCAATCTTGGCATTGGCAACCCGACACTTCACTTCACGGGCGAAGATTTACGATCTACCATGCGGAGACCGATTGGCCTATTGACGGTGGCTGCGTCGGCTACGGGGGCATTTGTCGCAGGTGTGTCAAACGGCTGTGATCCCGATGCTCCCCGACGGCTACAGGACATTGTTGTGAAGATTGCCAACATCCGAAGGTCAATCGAGGACGGACTGTCCGATACCGGGTGGGCGAACGGAAGGCTTCGCGAACTGCTGGACGATAGACTCGCCATCCCTTCCGCCGCCGAGGCAGTGGGGGAACCGCCGCAGATCGATTGGCAGACAGCGATGGGGTACCGAAAGGACGCACTGCGTCTGGTGGCCCACGGAACGAATGCGGAAAAGAAGCGGTTGCTGGCGGCTTGGGTCGACAAAATCGAACTGGCTCCGGAGACCTTGGAAGTGGAAATACGCTTCAAAGTCCCGGAGCCAGTCGTAGATAAAGTGAGAGCGGGGGTGGGATTTGAACCCACGACCTTCGGGTTATGAGCCCGACGAGCTACCGGACTGCTCCACCCCGCGTCGTCAAACTCAGTATACACGACCCGCCAAACCGCGTCAACCTGTTCCCAATCAGATTGTCGTTGGCCCGGCTTGAGGACTCGCTTCCCAACCCACGACATTGGGCTGATGAAGGTGCAATCGGCCACGGTGAAGGTGAGCGGCGTGACATCGAGCATCGTGCTGGAGGGCGGGTACACATATGCCAACCCCCCAGCCGTGTAGAATTCACTTTATGGCAGACAGCCTCTTCTGTTCTGCAGCAAAAACCCGGTCAATTCGGTCTGTTGCCCTATCAACCGCGCGGCGCACCACGTCCGGCAGATTCTTGCGATCTTTGATTCTACCTATGACCGCGCGAACCGCCACTCGGTCTTCAATGGTCAACTTGATTCCCCTGGCGAAAATGTCGTCATTTGAATTAAAATCCCCCCCAAGACCAGTGATGGAATAGCCTCCCGTGTTGTTCTTCCTTGATACCATAATGAGTGTCTGACAAGTAAAAGCGGCCAAGGTTTTGATAGCTTGCGCCTGAGCCTCTGGATCCGTGCTAGACTCTGCCAATGTTGTAATTGTTAGTAGCAGGCGTCGGTCAAGGACTCGATTCAATGCCACGGCTACAGGTCTATCCCACGCTTTTTCTGAACGTACGTTATGGGCGAATTCCAGAAGGGCAGGAACAGCATCAGCGCCGTGTTTCGTCAGAGTGAGCAACGCCTCCTCCTTCACCGGGCGTGGTGTCTGGGCATCTTGCAGGGTGCGTCGGACGGTGGCAATAGTCGGAATAGCAGGCTCTTTACGGCTGATGTCACGCATGGTTTGAGCCTGTACTGCGGTAGCCACGGCCAGTCCGGCCACTGCTATGATATAGAACGGTCGTAATCTCATCTGAATTCTCCTTATGGACATGGTGGGTTATACACACCGTCTCCATCGCTGTCGAAGTTGCTGCCACCTTGGTACACGTTCGGTGGGTGAGGCCTATATGCGTCTAGCACGGCATCAACCGCTGATCCTAACGTGTTTTCAATACGGGCCTTGAAATCCTGAGCGGTTTCAACGCTTGAATGGACAACTTCAGGCTCCACGGTTGGGATAATCGGATGGGCATCCAGATAATCTCTGGCGTTACCCCAATGGCTCGTATAGCCAAGCATGGCGTCTACCCCCTCATGGACGCGAACGTTCTCCAACAAGTGCGCAATCGAAAGGTAGGTTGGGGGACACTGGTGTTGCCCGAACACAGACGCGTAATGGATGTCGCTGTTAATGTGGGCGACGGGAGCCCACGTGATTGAAAGAGATTCGACGTAGTTGTATCCGGTGTTTGGGCCACCGGAAATCGAGCTAATCGCACCATCCGGCACTGGTTCTGTGGGAAACACCGTTTCCCCCAAGTCGCCATCCGATTTCGGGGGGCGTGCTAATGGGCCATTACCGCCATTGGACGTTTGTTCCGGACGCGTGTCGGACCAGTTTCTTGGCACCACACCGATGCGCATTTTTGCCGTCGCGGCGGCACAGGAACCGATAACTGCACAGGAGATATAACCGCTTTTCACCATGGTGCCTCCCCAAGTGGCGCCGCTTGGATTTGGACCGGTGATGACTGTTCCATCGTCACCTTGGAATCTCCACTTGTATATGGGGTTGGGCATTGCGGGCGTTGTAGTCACGGCATAAGTCACGCTTGTGCCACGTGTTGGATCCGTGCTCCCGCTGAGGGTAGCGGTGTAGTAGGAGGGATAAACCGTGACAGACAGCGTTGCTGTCTTGCTTTCCGGGTCATTTGCGGGGTTGCCGCCGTCATCAAATGTCGCTGTAACCGTATAGGTAATGTTACTTCCCGAGTCATTAGTGAACTGATGCTCGATCGGCGTGCCGGATCCGGTGTTTCCATCGCCAAAGTTCCACGACACAGAGACAGTATCTTCATACAACTTCCGGTCGTCGTCGCAGGTGTCGTTGTCCGTAGGGATTGTCGCAGTAAATGTGACGGTGGAGCCAGCGCAGACCACCGGTTCGTCTGGATACCGGGATATTGACCCGGCTCCGAATTGCGGAACATACGTGCAGTTGATAGGCTCTGCCCATGCCCCAGTAGCAACAAGAATGACCATCATGGCGATGGCTAGGTATTGCGAAAGCGTCTTCACTGTGGCAACCCTTTCATCTCGTCCTGGGCGACTTTGGCCCACTCATTGCTGGGGTGCTTATCGATGAGATCCAACCACGCCTCCCGCACCTGCGGATAGTCCTCGGCTTGGAGGTGCGAATGCCCAATCATGTAACGAATCCAGGCATCCCACTCCGGAACCGGACACGGATATTTTGCCAGTGCGTCCTTGTAGAGCTTAACCGCCTGCCGGTAGTTGCCTTCCGCCCCATAGGTGGAAGCAATATCCGAGGCTATCTCGACCGCCATGTTGTCCTTGGGGTACTGGTCCACGATCTCTGTCAAAAGCGCCCGCGCCTGCGGGACATCGTGGAGCTTGTTCAGATAGTTGAAGGCCAGCCGGTACTTCGCCAGATAGACCTGGTATGGATCCTGGTTCTCGGCGATGATCTGTTGCGCCAAAGTGTTGGACTCGTGGACCAACTTGAGGCCTTCAGCCAGAACCTCGGCCCTGGTGACCTTAATGCGCGGCATAAGATCAGGCCGCGCGACGCACAGGGTGTCGAGATAGGCCAGCGCCTCCTGATGCCGGTTGGCGTAACGAAGGTCTTCCACAAGACGGAAGGCCGCTTCGTCAAACCGCCCGTTGTCAGGATAGGTCTTGGTGTATTCCTGCCCGGCCTTGATGGCGCTGTCGTACTGGCCGGCGGAATGGGCCGTGTAAGCGACTTGGAACAGGATGTCTTCGGCGTGCTCCGGGTAAAGGTTGCGAATGCTCTGGAAGTGCTGGAAGGCTTTGCCCCACTCACCGCCCTGCTTCAGGTAATCCCCAATGAGCAGATCGGCACGAGACTTAGTCTTTGGGTCCGTCTCTTGGGCGCTACGCCGGCGTAGCAGATCGAAGAAATACTGGGCCTTGGCCGTGTCATCCTTGGCACGGTATCGCACCGCCAGTTTGTGTGTCACTTCCGGCCAGCGATAGTTTGGCGCAAGAGCGGCAAGGGCCTCGAAAGACGAAATAGCGGCATCATTTTGGACAGAGGATTCCTGGACAATGCCGGTCCAGAAGAGAGCTTGACTCTGTTGTTCGATAGAAGAGTCTGTTGCAAGCACTGCCTGATACTTCGCTAGGGCGTCCGTAAGCTTACCACTGCGGAAAAGCTGATAGGCGTCGGCAAGATCCGCCGTGGCGTCGGCGCGAACAGAGGAAGGAACGGTCAGGAAAAGGAAGATGGTGGCCGCAAGAGGCAGAAGACCCAGGCGGCCGTAGATACGGACAGGTTTCATAGCGTCCTCCATCGGCAGTAAGTAAGGCCGCCCGGCAGTCGTCCAGGTTCCAAAAACGGCTTAAATTAGGTCGTTTAAAGTATAACAGAACCTGGCGCGCGCTGTCAACCGAGTGGGTGTCCCAGTTCACGGCCGGAAAATCCGGCTCATGATGGTATTAGACAGGATAGGATTACTACCGGGATTTCCTACGGGCCGTCTGACAGAATCCTGACGCCTATCCGCGCTACCATGAACTCAACGGTACGAAAGGAACTCCCAACACGATGAGAATCACCGGAACCGACCTGAACTTCGAGCGCGAACCCATGGCCGCGCCGTGGGGCTTCAAGGGCGGCTACCTCTCCGAAATCTGGCATTCACACGCCACGCTGAAAACCGACTCCGGCGGCGAGGCTGTGGGCGACGGTTGCCAGAGCGTCCTGTGGTGCGATCCACGCGTTTTCACCTCCACCTCTGAAGCGGGCGGCAACACCTGGATGCTGGCCGTTACGCAAAGGGCCCTGCAACTGGCGGTCGGCAAGGAAGCGGACAATCCACCCGCGCTATTGCAAGCCATCCTTCCCGAGGCCTGGGAGTATGCACAGCAGGTCACCGGCATCGATGTGACGCTGACATTCGTCCTGAACGCGCTGGCTTCCATCGATTTCGCGTCGTGGATTCTGAAAGCCAGGCAGATGAGCGCCGCGTCGTTCGAGGATATCATTCCCGAGTCGGTTCGACCGGCCGTAAGCCACCGCCACAAGCGCCTTCTCAGCGTGCCCGCCGTGGGCTACGCGATGAAGATACCGGACGTCATCAAACTGGCGGACGCGGGCTACAAGGTCCTCAAGATCAAAATCGGTTCCGACCCGGAGCACGACGGCGACCGCGACAAGATGGTCGACTGGGATTGCCGGCGTCTTTCCGACCTGCACGACGCGCTGAAGGCGTACGATGTGAAGTATTATCTCGATGCCAACAGCCGGTACGACAAATCGGAGCGCATGCTGAGAACGCTGGCCCACGTCCAGCGAATTGGCGCGCTGGACAGGGTTGTCCTCCTGGAGGAGCCGTTTGAGGAGAAGTCGCAGGAGTCGGTGCGCGAACTGCCGGTCCTGGTGGCCGCCGATGAAAGCGCCATCACGCCGGAAGACACCGCGCGCAGAATCGAGCAGGGTTACGGGGCGATTGCGGTGAAACCGACCGCCAAGACGCTCAGCAACACGTTTGACATCATCCACACGGCGCACGAGCGCGGGGTGGGGTGTTTCATCGCCGACCTCACGGTCCACCCGACCCTGCTGGAGTGGCACCGCGCGCTTTCGGCCAGGCTCGCGCCCTTGCCGGGCATGACCGACGGCCTGCTGGAAACCAACGGTTGGCAGAACTACCGCAACTGGCCCGATATGAACGCCCGTTATCCCGCCGGTTCGGCCCCGTGGGCGCAACCGCGGGACGGGGCGTTCGTTTTGGACGAAGAGTTTTACTCGGAGAGCGGCAAGGCGCTCTTCGGTCAATAGAGAAAGGCAGACAGAATGACGCAAGACGGCACGACGTGGCGCCCGCTGTTCAACGGGCGCGACATGGACGGCTGGGAACACGTGGGCCCGGGCCATTTCATCATCGAGGACGGTTGTTTGCGGACCGTGGAAGGCATGGGCCTTCTGTGGTACACTCGCGAAAAGTTCGGCGACTGCCGGCTGAAGGTCGTCTACAAGACGGTGATCCCCACATCCAACTCCGGCGTGTTCATCCGCATCGCCGACAAGCCGGCGGACGAATGGTTCGCCGTTCACAACGGTTATGAAGTCCAGATTCTGGACGAAGCCGACGGGTATCACGCCACTGGCGCCATATATTCCATGTCTCCCGCCACCGCGAAGCCGATGAATCCGACCGGCGAGTGGAACGAGATGGTTATCACGATGGACGGCCTCCGGGTGATCGTGGAGATAAACGGAGTGAAGGTGAACGACTTCACCACCGGCGATCCCGTGCCGGAGAAGACCCAGTGGTATGAGCCGGAACGCGGCCCGCGCCCGACGCACGGCTACATCGGTGTTCAGAACCACGGCGAGGGCCAGGATGTCATCTTCCGGGAGGTCAGCGTCGCGCCCTTGAAAGCTTGAGTTACGCTCGATGCCGGACGTGAACCGGCATCACCAGCAGGAAGGCACAGGGACCGGCGGTTTGGCAAAATGCAAAATCGCCGGTCTTTTTTTTGGTCAACGGCTTGACAAGATAGGTATATCGCTATATACTGCGTCTAGAGGTAAGACCATGAAGAACAAGACACTGTTGGACATGAACGTGTTGGAGCGCGTGGCGCCGGTGATCAGGAACGCCGCACACCCGCTACGGCTTCGGATCCTTGATTACCTTCAGAACGAAGGATCCGAACGCAACGTGGGGGAGATCACGAGGGCGTGCGGAGTGAGTCAGGCGATTGCCAGCCAGCAATTACGCATCCTCAAAGACCAGGGCATCCTGACCGCGCGGCGCGAAGGCAATCACGTTTTCTACGCCGTGGCGGAGCCGAGTGTTCTGCTGTTGTTGGAATGTATACGCAGGCACGATAGCGGCGAGAGTTGCTACGAAGGATCCTGATCTTTTTTTTCAAGAATCACATAGCATAATTGCTAACTATCTATGTAGTCGAGGTCTGAGGAGGGCGCGATGAAACTGAAAAACACATCAACACTGGGGTGGATCACGGCGGCGGTTGTGACCGTGGCTCTCATCGTCCAGATGCGGCACGGGCAGGAGGAAGCCAAGCACGCCATCCAGTCCGAAAACACCGCACCGGTTTCGGTCACCACCACCGTAGTCCGGCAGTCGGAAGTCGGACGATACCTGGACGCCACGGGAACGGTGCAACCCGAGTTCGAAGCAACCATTGCCACCCGCATTCAGGGCAGGGTTCTGGAAGTTCTCGCCAGGGAGGGTGACCGGGTTCGCAAGGGCCAGCCTCTCGTCCGGCTCGATTCGCGCGACCTGAATGCCGCCGTCCAACAGGCCGATGCCAACGTGAACGCGGCTACCGTCGGGTGGCAGAACTCACGGGTCGCGGCCGATATGGAGGAGAAAACGAGTCAGGCCCGGGTCGGACAGGCGGAAGCCCAGGTTGCCGTTGCCGAAGCGGCCCTGCAATCGGCTCAAGCCCGCATGAGGTTGGTCGAGACCGGACCGAGAAAGCAGGAGCGCGCCCAAGCCGGATTGGCGGTAACACAGGCGAAGGCCGCACTGGATCTCGCTGATAGCAACCACAAGCGCATGCAGACCCTCTACGACAAGGGCGCCATTGCCCGCCAGCAGTTGGACACCTACCGCATGCAAGCCGACGTAGCCCGCGCCCAATACGAAACGGCATTGCAGTCGCAGAGCATCGCGGAAGAGGGTAGCAGGCAGGAGGAAATCGAATCCGCCCGCGAGGGAGTCCGCCAGGCGAAAGCGGCCCTCGCCCAGGCGGTCGCCGGTCTTCAGCAGGCGAAGGCAGGCGTTCTCCAGGCTCGCATGCGCAAGGCGGAAATCCGAAGCGCCGGCGCTCAGGTCGGTCAGGCTCAGGCGGCTTCGCGCATCGCCAGGGTCAGCCGGGATTATGCGACGCTGGTGGCTCCGTTCGATGGCGTCATCACTCGTCGTCTGGCCGATCCCGGCGTGATGGCGTTGCCCGGAAGCCCGTTGATGATTATCCACGGCGGTCGGAAGAGGCTGGAAAGCATTGTTCCGGAATCCGCGCTCGGCACCATCAGAAAAGGCATGTCTGTTCCCGTCAGCCTGGATGCCCTGAAAGGAACGGTGTTAGACGGCGTGGTCAGCGAGATTGCTCCGCAGGGTGACACGGCCAGCCGTACCTTCAAAGTGAAGATCGATCTGCCGGAGAATGCCGCGGTTCGGTCCGGAATGTACGGAATGGCCCGCTTCCGAACGGGTACCTCGCAAGCCATCACGGTTCCGGAAACGGCTGTCTGGCAGAGGGAAGGATTGAACTACGTATACGTGGTCGGTGACGACAACCGCGCCCGGTTGCGCTTGATTACGGTGGGTCCTTCTTCTAATGGCTATGTGTCCGCTCTTTCGGGACTTGCGGTTGGCGAGAAGGTGATCATTTCCGATACGGAGCTTGTGACCGACGGCGCCGCGGTGACGGCGAGAGAGGGGTAATGACCCATGAAATACGGAATCGCCGGCCGGATGGCGGCCGCCTTCATCAACTCAAAACTCACACCGCTCGTTATCATCGCGTCACTGGTTCTCGGCGGATTCGCGGTTATCAACACTCCGCGCGAAGAGGAGCCGCAGATTATCGTCCCGATGCTGGACGTGATTGTGCAGATGCCAGGCGCGACCGCAAAGGAAGTGGAGCGCCGCGTCACAACGCCGATGGAGAAGCTCATCTGGGAAGTGCCGGGAGTCGAGTATATCTATACGACCTCCAGCCCCGGAATGAGCATGGCGATTGTGCGGTTCTACGTCGGTCAGAATCAGGAACAAAGCCTCGTCCGGTTGCGCGAGAAACTGCAGGGGCATTTTGACATCATCCCGCCGGGAGCCTCACAGCCCATACTCAAGGCGCACTCCATTGATGATGTTCCGATTCTTGCCCTCACATTGCACAGCGACAAGTACGGTTCCGGCGAGCTCCGGGCTTTGGCGGCGCGGGTTGAGGACGCCATCAAGCAGGTACCCGACGTGTCGCAAACGCAGATCATCGGCGGCTCGCGCCGGGAACTGCGCGTCACTTTGGACCGGGCCAAACTGGCCGGATTCGGCTTTACAGCCGACGGCGTGGCACAGGCGATCGGAGTAACCAACCAGCGCGGCCAGGCCGGCCGGTTCGCCACCGAAAATCAAGACCTGGCTGTTCAGACCGGTGAGTTTATCCGCACGGCGGACGATCTGGAAGCCGTGGTCGCCGGTGTTTCCAACGGGCGACCCGTGTACGTGCGCGACATCGCCACGGTAACCTACGGCAACGAGGAACCCGACAACTACGTTTCGTTCGGCTACGGCGCCGCCGAAGAGGGGCATCAGGCCGGTTCGATGGAATCAGCGGTCACCATCTCGGTGGCCAAACGGCAGGGCAAGAACGCGATAACGATTGCCGAGAAGGTTCTGGCCAAGGTTGACACGCTGAAGGGGAAGACCATCCCCACGGACGTTTATCTTTCCGTAACGCGCAACTACGGCGCGACGGCTTCGGAGAAGTCCGGCGAACTCCTGTACCACATGATGATTGCCGTAGTGTCGGTGACGGTGCTCATCGCGTTGGCGCTGGGACGCAAGGAGTCCATGGTAGTCGCCGTGGCGATTCCGGTGACGCTGGCGCTGACGTTGCTGGTGTTCTACCTCTACGGCTACACGCTGAACCGTATCACGCTGTTCGCCTTGATCTTCTCCATCGGTATCCTTGTTGATGACGCCATCGTGGTGGTGGAGAACATCGTACGGCATTACCGTCTGCCGGCGGAGCACCGCGAGCCGCCGCTCCAAGCGGCACTGCACGCCGTTGACGAAGTCGGTAACCCGACCATCCTGGCGACTTTCGCCGTGATCGCCGCCATCCTGCCGATGGCTTTCGTCGGCGGCCTGATGGGGCCGTACATGCGGCCGATACCGGTCGGCGCGTCGGCGGCGATGTTGTTCTCGCTGGTCATCGCCTTCATCGTCACACCGTGGGCCGCGTTCCGAATCCTTCGAAGCGAGCACGGCCACTCCTCCCACGAGCACGGCGAGGGGGACGACTGGACAACCCGGCTCTACCGGTCGATGATGACCCCGATCCTGAGGTCCGGCAAACTCCAGTTTGCCTTCTTTGTGATGGTTGGCGCGTTGTTGCTGGGGGCGATCGCGCTGGTGCCGCTCAAGATCGTCACGGTGAAGATGTTGCCGTTCGACAACAAGAACGAGTTCCAGGTCATCGTCGATATGCCGACCGGCACGACGCTGGAACAAACAGCCGCCGCGACACGCGCGCTGGCAGACTACGTAGCCACGGTCCCGGAGGTGGAGAACTACCAGACCTACGTCGGCACGGCCAGTCCGTTCAACTTCAACGGCCTGGTGCGTCACTACTTCATGCGTTCGGCTCCGCACAATGCGGACATCCAGGTCAATCTGGTTGAAAAGCACAAACGCAAGGCGCAAAGCCATGACATCGTGAAGCGCATCCGGCCGGACGTCGAGCGCATCGCGAAGCAGTGGGGCGTGCGCGTGAAGATCGCCGAGGTTCCGCCCGGACCTCCGGTACTCCAGACCCTGGTCGCAGAGGTCTACGGACCGACCTTCCAGGAGCGCGAACGCGTGGCCGGGCAGGTGAAGGAAGTGTTCGAGAAGACCTCCGGCGTGACCGACGTGGACTGGTATATGGACGACGACCAGGAGACGTACACGGTGGTGGTAGACAGCCGGAAAGCGGCTGTGCAGGGCGTGGATGTCGCGACTGCCAACCGCACGCTTACATCGGCGCTGTCGGGACTGCGGGTCGGCCTTGCCCACGATGAAAACGCGCATGAGGACGTGCCGATCGTGCTGAGGTTCCCGCGGAACGACCGGAGTTCATTCGACAACCTGCGGCAGTTGAACGTACCCTCCCGCAACGGCGGCCTGGTGCCCTTGATGGAAATCACCCGCGTTCAACAGGTCAACACCGACAAATCGATCTACCACAAGAATCTGCAACCTGTAGTGTACGTGACCGGTGACGTGACGGGCCGGCAGGAAAGTCCGGTCTACGCGATCCTGCAGATGAACAAGGCGCTGAAGCAACTCAAAATGCCGGACGGCTCGCGACTGGAGATACGGCCGACGCAGATGCCGACCACCACCGACAAGCCGGTGATGAAGTGGGACGGCGAGTGGCAGATATCGTACGAAGTATTCCGCGACCTGGGCATCGCTTTCGCGGCGGTACTGATTCTGATTTACATCCTCGTGGTGGCGTGGTTCCAGTCGTTCAAGACGCCTCTGGTCATTATGGCTCCGATTCCGCTGACGCTGGTGGGCATTCTGCCGGCCCACGCCTTGATGGGAGCATTCTTCACGGCGACATCGATGATCGGCTTCATTGCCGGGGCGGGCATCATCGTGCGGAACTCGATTATTCTGGTGGACTTTATCGAACTTCGCCTGCGGCAGGGGATGCCTCTGGAAGAGGCTGTGGTGGATGCCGGAGCGACGCGGTTCCGACCGATGTTGCTGACGGCCGCCGCGGTTATCGTCGGATCATTCGTAATCCTGTTCGATCCGATTTTCCAGGGGTTGGCCATTGCGCTGATGGCCGGCGAGATTGCTTCCACCCTGCTGTCCCGACTGGCGGTCCCGATTCTGTACTTCAAGATGCGGAATCGTGAGCGCACCGCGGAAGGACGATTCCTTGGAGAATCACACGTCGACCGAGATACCGTCACTGCGCATTGAGATACAAGGAGGAATGATATGAACGTGGACAGATGGTTGAGACTGATTGCCGGATTGTTCGTTATGCTGACCGTGGCGCTGGGCTACCTGGTCAATCCCTGGTGGTATGCCTTCACGGCTTTCGTGGGACTGAACCTGTTCCAATCGGCATTTACCAACTGGTGCCCGATGATGGCGTTGTTGGAACGCCTTGGCGTTCCGAAAGCCTGAGGCAAGATGGTGTCACGGGCGCCGCGCCGCCATTCCGGCCGGTGCGGCGCCGACGCCTATAATGTGGTGTAGCGGCGGGGCAATAGCACCGACCATGAGTATCCTCGACAACGATTACGAAGATTCGCACGACTCGTTCCAGTCGAACCTGCGGGAATTTGACCATCTTCTCCCTCTTCTTCCTGGGATTCTTTTCCAACTGGAGTATGACAGGGACAAGGACCGGTTCGTCCCACGGCTGATCGGAGACAGGGCGGAGGACATCCTGGGATACGCCCCCGGTTTTCTCACAGGCGCAGAAAACCTGGCGCAGACTCTTCTTTTTTCCGATGACCAGGCTAACCTCTACGAGGCGCTGAAAGCCGCTCTGACCTCTCGGGAACCGCAAACGATGCGGTGCCGGATGCGGGCCGCGTCCGGTGAAGCGCGCTGGATGGAGTTGCGCGTAGTGGCGATGGACGAACCTTCCGCTCAGAAACCCCGGTTGCTCGGGTTTTCGTTCGACATCACCGAACAGCGTCTCAACGAAGAGGCATTACGCGCCCGGGAGGCCAATGCGCGTGCGATTGCTGACAACTCACCGGATCTGATTGTCCGTGTTGACAGGAACCTGCGGATCAAATTCGCCAACAAGTCCCATGAGAAACTGATCAATCGTTCACCCTCGGATATCCTCAACAAGACTATTTTCGAAGTTGGAATGACGCCGGAGATGACGGCCATCATATCCGACCACTGCCTGGCCGCTTTCGATACCGGCAAACCGGTTCAGTTCGAGCATTCCATCGATCTGCCGGAAGAGCGAAGATTCCTTGAGTTCCGTGCGATTCCCGAGTTCGACGCGGACGGTCAGTGTCACACGTTGCTGTGTATCACGCGCGACATCACTTCCGTGCATCTCGCACGGCTTGAACAGGAACGGTTGACGGAGGTGCTGATACAGGAACGCCAACGCCTGAATGTGGTGCTGAGACAGATGCCGGCCGGTGTGTTGATTCTAGATACCAACGGCCGGCTCGAAATGGCCAATGAGGTCGCTCGCAACCAGTTGAACAGCCTGCGGTGCACCCGGGCGAGCGAATCCGATATTTCGCTGGCGCCCGACATCAGGGTAGAGGACGGACAGGATGTGCCCGTTATCTGGCCGATTACCGAAGCGTTGGAGACCGGCCAGTTTGTTCGATCCAGGGAAGTGCCGGTTTGGCGCCAGGACGGCACATACGCCTGGCTTCGCGTCGGGGCCAGCCCGGTGAGGGATCGCGACGGGCGCCTGGTGGGTGTCGTTTCGGTGATACACGATCTGACGGACCTGAAGCAGGTGGAGAGATCACAAAGGTTCCTGGCCGAAGCGGGGGTTCGGTTGGCGGAGTCCCTCGATCGCGAGGAGACACTGTCTGTCATTGCACGATTGGCGGTACCTCAATTCGCCGACTGGTGCACCGTGGACGTGGTTGATCCGAATGGTTCTTTCCGACGTGTCGCGGCTTGTCATGCGGTGGATTCGCTCAACCAGGTGATGCAGAATATCACACCGGCACACTCGGTGGAAGGCACGCCGCAACCGTACGGATTACGGTCGGTCGCGGCTTCCGGCAGAACCCAGTGGTTCGTGGAACCGCCCGATGATCTTGTCGATTATCTGGAGCATCACAGGGATCAACTCGCCCTTATCGAAACACTTGGACTTCAATCATACATCTGCGCGCCGATGATATCACGCGACCGGGTGCTGGGGTCCATCTCTTTCGTGATGGGGCATTCGGGGCGTCGGTTCACCATGCGGGACGTGACCCTGGCAGAGGAAATTGCCAGACGGGCGGCCCAGGCCCTGGACAACGCGCAACTGCACGGAGAGGTTCTACGGGCGGACCGGATCAAGCAGGAATTCCTCGCCGCCCTGGGTCACGAACTGCGCAATCCGCTGGCGGCGATAACGGCTGGTATCCTGAACCTGCAACTGGACGAAGAGTTGGATGCCCAGGCGAGAAAGACGGTGGACGCCCTCGACAGGCAAACCCGGCACGTCGCGCGCATTCTGGACGAACTGATGGATACCTCACGCGTCACCATGGGCAGGGCACGGCTCAAAAAGGCCGACTTGGATCTGCGTGATATCATACGAGGCGCCATCGAAATGATGTCGCACCAGGCGAAGGTGGCCGAGCACAACATCACGGTTACGATGTGCGAAGAGAGCCTCAACGTTCTGGGTGATGAGATACGACTGAGGCAGGTGTTCGCCAATCTCCTGGACAACGCCATCAAGTACACGCCGGCGGCGGGCCGGATCTGCGTCACGGCGGTTCGCGAGGACGGCGAGGCGGTTGTGCGCATACAGGATAACGGCATTGGCATTCCTGTTGAGGAAATGGGCAGTGTCTTCGACCTCTTCGCCCAGGGACACAACACGGATCTTTCGCACGCCGGACTGGGAGTGGGATTGCCCCTGACGAAAACGCTTGTGGAGGCTCACAACGGAACCGTGCGGGTTTTCAGCGAAGGGGTTGACAGGGGGACCGAAGTGGTCGTCCGCCTGCCGCTGAGCGAACCGTCGCAGGTCGCGGAAACAATCGAGCCTTATGGAGTGTCCGCGAAGCGCCGGGTTCTCGTTGTGGACGACAACGCGGACACGGCGGACGCTATTCAGGATCTTCTACGGCACTGGGGGCACGAGGTGCGGACGGCGAACACCGGCGCCGAAGCCGAACTTGCCGCCGCGGAGTTTCATCCGACAGCCGTGGTGATGGACATCGGGCTTCCCGATACCGACGGGCGTGTGCTGGCGGCGAAACTTCGCGTTATGGGCAATGGAACGGTGGAACGCATCATCGGCATGTCCGGATACGATCCGCAAGACGGCGACAAGAACTCGCCTTTTGACGCTTATCTGATCAAGCCTGCTCCGTATGACCGATTGAGGCGTCTGCTGGAGACCTGAGCGTTTTTGCCGCGTCGGCACATACTTTCTTGGAGGTTACGATGCGATTGTGTAAATGGCTGGTGGTTGTTTGGGCTTTGACGGCGACGGTTCCGGTGTTGGCTGATCCGCCGGCATCGACATCAGCGCCGTCTGACGCCTATTCCCTCAAAACCGATCGTATCAACACACAACCGTTGACTTACATGGAAGGCCAGCCCACGCCTTCGCCGCAGTCGCCGCCTCGAACCGTGGAAGGAACGCTGAAGGCCGTTGAACCCGGCGGGCAGTGGATTCTGGTGACCACGAAGTCGGGCGATGAGGTCCGCATCGGCATTCCGCCGAACCTGGAGTGCCCCGAAGGTGTCGGAGAGCGCAGTCTGGTCCACCGGAACGGCCGCTACGCGAAACTGGCCGACGGCCGGGTAGGGGACAGGGTTTTCGTAACCGTGGTCAACTCCGAGGGGCTACGGGCACTGCACGTGGTTTTCCAGACGCCTCCCAGTCCTCTGCTTCCGATCATCGGGATTCCGTTGCTGGCGATACTGGCGTTGGGAATCTACGCTTACGAGCGCAAGGTTCCCGCGCGCAATGTGGCGCCGCCGAAGGCTGGCAAAGGCAAGTAATACGGAGCCCCAACCGTCTTCGGCTTCTTCTGGAAGAGGTCGGATTCCCACAGGCCATCCCATACCGCCCTGGCTTCGGGCAAAGCGCTTTCATCGAATCCCAGTCGCGTGATGGCGCGTCCCCGGATATTGGCCGTCAGCGTTATCTCCTCGTCGTCGCGTTTCACCACGAAGCGCACCTCGTCTCCGACCTGGCGGTTTCCGCCGGACAGGATCGGTTTGCCCGTCCTCCGGTAGGCTTTGCCGTCCACGCTGATCAAGACGTCGCCAACTTCAAAACAGGCGTCCCACGCCACTGAGTTGGGCGACACATCACGGACGATCGGTTGCCTGTCCGAGGGAAGGAAACTGACGCCCAGGTAATCGTCGGGCACGGTGATGTCCTCAATGGTGATTCCGGCTTTGGGTAACACGGTATCGAACGGCAGGTCGGCGGTTCCGCTTACCCATTCGTTGTACGATTCGTCGAGGTTCAGCCCCGTCGATGACTTCAGCACATCGCGGAAGGCGTGCGGGGGATAAGGTTGATCCTTCGCCCCGTGGAGATCCCACATCCGGCGCATAGCGTCGTCCAGGCTCTTCTCGCCTTTCGTGCGAGCGCGGATTTCCAGGTCCAGCAACCACGCGATCAGCGCGCCCTTTGTGTAATAGCTGGTCCCGCCGCTACTGGAAGAATCTCCGGTAATCCACACGCCCTTGCCGGCCTGTTCCGCGCTTGTGGTCAGGCGTCCCGCGGACAGCCGGTAATCGTTCACCATCCGGGCAAGGCCGGCCAGGGCTTCGCGCGGAGTCCAGATACCGGACCGGACCATCAGGATGTACTGGTAATACTGGGTGAATCCCTCGGCGAACCACAGGGAGCCCGTTTCGGCTTCCTTCGAGAAATCGAGCGGTCCCAGACCAACCGGTCGGATCGCCTTCACGTTCCAGGCGTGAAACAGCTCGTGGGCAACGTAGGTGGCGGCGACCTTCGGGAACGACGTGTCGGTCTCCAGGCTACTGAACACGCACGACATGGAACTCCGGTGTTCCAGCGCGTAGCCCTGTTGCTGTCTGTCCGGCGGGAACTGGTACTGGAACTGGTAGCGGTCGAACGGAGTGGCGCCGTGGAACAATTCGATGGCGGACAGGGTGATCTTGCGCGTGATCTCCTTCAGCACCTCATCGGATACGCGGCACTTGCCAACGACGATGATCTCGCAAGGTTTTCCTCGCGCCGAGAAGGTCAGGCGGCGCATGGCGCCAACGCGGAACGGGCTGTCCACCAGTGTTTCGTAATCCGGAGCGCGGTACTTTCCGTCGATCGAAGGCAACGGCGCGGCTGTGTCCCACGAGTCGGGTGCTTTGATCCGCACGGTGTACGTTGCTTTCGGTTCGCCCTTCACGTACATCAACGCGGACCCGGGGTGGAAGAAGGCGGACTCCCGGCCCACATACACGCCCATCAGCCCCATCGTGTCGTCTTTTTCCCAGGCTTCCACCGAATACTCGAACCGGATTTCCCGGCCCTTTTCCGCGGGGATGCTCCAGGTGTCGGAGTCGGGACGACCGACCTCGACCGTCTTTCCATCCGCGATAGCCTCGAAGTTGGAGATGAAGCGGTACTGGTTGATGCGCACGTAGTAGCCGGGAATCCAGACCGGTATCGCCACGGATACATTCGGCCCATCGAAGCCGGTGATCGTTCCGGCGACCTGGATCGCCGGTTCGTTCGGGCTGATGGAAACGGTATAGTCGACGCGAACAGCGGCTCTCGCCGGAGCGAGTACCGCGGCGAGTAGGAACACGAACCACAGATACCAAGAGGGGCCCGGCCTTTGCCGGACCCCGTGTGAACCGAAAGTGAAGTTCATGCGTTTCGCTCTCAAAAACCTCGTGCTATAAGCCGGCCAGTTCCTCATCGGAGATGTCGACGTTGGTGTACACGTTTTGGACGTCGTCGTTGTCTTCCAGGGTTTCAATAAGGCGAATCGCCACTTCGGCTTCGTGACCGGTCAGGGTGAGAGTGCTTTGGGGGAGCATGGTGACTTCTGCGTTGAGTATCTTGAGTCCCGCGGTTTCCAGAGCCTGTCGAACCTGTTCAAAGTCGCCGGGATTCGTGATGACGTCGAAAGATTCCTCTTCTGTTCGCACATCTTCCGCGCCGGCTTCGATGGCCGCTTCCATCACGGCGTCCTCGGTGGTGCCCTCGCGCGAAACGGAGATCAGTCCCCGTTGGTCGAATGACCACGACACGGCGCCGGTTTCCGCCATCCGTCCGCCGGTTTTGCTGAAGATGTTGCGAATCTCGGGATAAGTGCGGTTCTTGTTGTCGGTCAGGCACGAAACAATGATGCCCACGCCTCCAGGGCCGTAGCCTTCGTAGGTCACTTCCTCGAAGGACTGTCCTTCCAATTCACCCGTGCCGCGCTGGATGGCCCGCTTGATATTGTCGGCCGGCATCGAGTTCTCGCGAGCCTTCTGAACCGCGAGGCGCAGTCGGATGTTGCTGTCCGGATTGCCTCCGCCGGTCCTCGCGGCCACGATGATCTCGCGCGCCAGTTTCGTGAAAATTTTACCCCGTTCCGCGTCCTGCTTACCCTTGCGGAGTCGGATGTTATGCCATTTGCTGTGACCAGACATTGTTTTATCCCCCGTCTTGGATTCTGCTACATTATAGAACGCGCACGGAACGCCGAGGTGACAGCGGTGTTAACCTTCCTCGAGATCCTTCAGGAATCGGCGTGTCACGACGATCCGCCGAACGCCCAACCGACGCCCGGCTGGTGTCAGGAAAACGGAGTTGCTAAGTGTATCTCTCATGTCCTGTACGATCTCGTGAAGGTCGCGGCTCATACGTCCGCCTCGTATAAAGGCCTTCGCGATTCCCGGCGCGCCGACCGCTTCCAGTGCCCAGGCGTCGTGTACCGCCAGTTCCTCCGAGGTGTCCGGTGCATGGCGGTATCTTTGAAGGGCGATCCACAACCAGGCCTGCGTGGGCAGGTCAATGCCGGCGCTACGAAGCGGTTTTATCCAGTTGCCGCGGATTGACGGATTGTCTGCCGGAATCTGCAGAGGGGCAAAGAGGCACAGTAACCTGGCGTGAACCAGGCTGACGTCTTCCAGACCCTCGACAAGAAACGGCAGGAGACGGCAAGCCCGCTGAGTCATTCCCCAATCTATCTCGGAATGTTCAATCAGCGCCGAGCGAACGATCTCCTCGATGATGGACCAGTCAGTTTCGGGCATCAGAGGCCGGTACACCTTTCATGGCCATTGTCCAGATATCACGAAGTTTCGAAGCTCCGGCCGCAAGCCGCTGGCACACGAACCGCTTGCCCTCGGCGTTGACTTCACCCTCCGCGCGGAAAGCGTTCTGCTTGTCAAGTTCGTATAGCGGAACGACCTGCTTGTTGGTTTCGCGTAAGTAAGCCAGTGAATCGGCAAACACCGGTCCAACCGGCTTCACCGGGCTCATCAGCGAACGGACGTCGCCGACGCTGACAAACGCTTCCACGAAGTCCCGTTCGAAGTAACGGTGGATACCCTTCTCGGTGTTGTAACCCTTGGGATTGGGCGCGACCTTCACGTCCCAGCCGTTGTAATGGGCCGTGGTGTGGTGCGGATTGGAGCCGTCCGCCACGTAGTGCCCAAGCGTTCCCGCTGTGTAGATGATAGCCTGCTCGATCTGGGCTTTCTCCGCCTTCTGTCGTTCCGTTTCGGTCGGGGCGGCCAGCCAGTCGCGCCACTGGGACTGTAAGGTCTGTGTCAGTTCCGTGATGCGGTAGGGCAGGAATCCCACGGATTCCGGCTCGATTCCGTATTTGGCTTTCACGCCCTTTGTTGCGAGTGCCGTGAGATACGCGTACCGGCTTTCCGGCAGTTCCATGCCTTCCACGAACTCCATATCCATGAAGTGGTCCGGGTAATTGACAGCGTACAGCGAGTTGGCGGCGCCCCGGCGGAAGTTCTTCCAGCGGTCGGGCTCCGGCCCGAGGTAGGGCAGACCGGCGGTGGCGGCCTTCTTGAAGAACTCGGGCGTATCGGCCGGCATGGCTTCCGCGGCCAGTTGGTTGATGATGGTATGTCCCTTGTCTTCCCAGGCGCGGACAGAGGGCAGGATCGCCAGGGCGAGAGCCAGCAGACCAAAGATGCGTCGAAACACGAGAGCAGACCTCCTGATTACAAGCGAACGAACGGTTCCTTTTCACGTTTAGGATACAACCACAGCGAAAGGTGTTCCATGAAATCTTGGGTGACGGCAGACTCAAGGAAAAGTAACACCTGCCCGATAATGACACAGGATCATTGGCGCGCCTTCCGCCGGACTGCTGAAGGCACGCGTAGAAACCACGCATCAAATCCGGGCGACGGGGTAGCGCCCGGCGGCCTCTTCTGTTACCATCGAAACGGAAGGCCGGAAAAACACCGCCGACAGACAAGGTGAAAGATATGAGAAGGCACACACTGGTAACCGCGCTGATCGCCGCGGCGTTACTGGGATACGCGCACGCTACCGTTCTTTTCTACAACGCGGGTCCGATTGACGCCACCGGTGGAGGTGCCGGGCAATCGCTCGGTACAGGATTGTCGCGTTCCGTTGGGGCAACGGACACGATGTACATCAGCTTCGAGATTGAGCCGAGGAGTTTCTACAACAGCCAGACAGCCGCGAATACCTACACCGCGTTGCAGATGTATGCGGGAAACTCGGAGGGATTCGCTGTCGGCAAGTCCTGGGCCCCAACCAACTACGGTACGTTCGGCGGTGAGGTGTCCGACACAAGCATCAACATCGTGGAAGACGCCAAACTCCAGATTCCGCGGCGCTTGGTGTACAAGATTCAGTACAACGGAACCAGCAAGGCGACGGTTACCATCTGGAAAGATCCGATTCCCTACCTGTCTGAATCTGCGCAACCGACATCCAAAACCACCTCTTTAAACAATGTCAGTTGCTGGTTTAATGATTTGCGAGTGCGCGCAGGAGACAGCACGACAACCTATCGGTACTCCGACATCATCATTGCCACGACGTTTGATGAAGCGGCGTCTCGCGGTCCGATGACCTTGCCGGAGTCAAGTGTCAAGTGGACGTATAGTGCCACGAATATCTACTCCATTCCCAGCGTCGCCAATGGTCTCATCTACGGTGTCAGCAGTGACAACTTCGTAAATCGCGTGAGAGCGATCAGCGCGACGACGGGACTGGAAGTATGGTATTCGGCGGCATCGCTGGACACTTCGGTTTTCGGCAGGCCGGTCATCAAGCAGACATCACTGGGAACCCGCGTCTACGTCGTTTCCGACCGGGGAACCCTTTATGCGATGGACGCGGCCGATGGCGCCAATCTGGCCGCGTCCAATCCGGCGTTCATTCAGACCAATAATCCACAAGACGCCGGCAACGCCTGCCGGACGTCGCCGCTTGTTGTCGATACCATGAACGGCGTTTGGGTGTACTTCGTCGCTATGGACGCCAGCACCTCCGACGCCCCGGTTTGGTATCTGTTCAAGGTGAAAGACACTGGAACCGCGCTGACCTACACAATCGGCGACTGCCTTTCCCTGATGCCATTCAAAAGCATGAAATATGTCTCGGGCTCCCCAAGCATCGGACCGGACGGTACCACCGTTCAGATACCGGTCAACCATTCGGCCGGTGCAACGATGTTGTCCGTCAACACGGCAACCATGACGGCGATCAGCGCCACGGATGTGCCGTACAGCGTCGACACGCCGACGACCTTCAGTCGCGACGGTTCGCGTTTCTACGTGGGGGATGACGGCGGCTACGTCCGCGCGTTCTGGACGTCCAACGGAAATCCTGATACAGGTTTCGGGGGAGGCGCGGGCAGTGTGAAACTGCCGAAGAACGCCCTTATACCCGGGTGCGGTCTAGCGCTTGATTATTGGTCATCGCCGAACATCATTTACACGGCGACTGCGGACGGCTACCTGTACGCCTTGCGGGCCGATACGGGCGCACACGCCAGAACGTGGTCTTCCACGGCTCCCCAGCCGTTTGACTACGCCCAGGTTTACGGCACGCCGTTGCTTTTGAAGAAAACATCCTCTGATGTCGATGGCATGTTGCTGGTTCCGACTCTTGACTGGCTGTTCGCCATTGATACGGGACACGGCGACGACTCCAGATACGCAGTGCGGTATCCCGTAGGGCCTCCGTTCAACCAGTATTTCCGGGGCGTTTCGGCTACCGGTCGGGGCTCCGGAGACTCGGTGATCGTGAAGACCGGTTCCGGATCGACATTCCAGATCCGTTGCCTGGCGTTGCCGTAACGGTTCGCCTGGCCGCCGGAAATCCTGCTAATCTGAATGCAGAGTGAGATGCGCCCTGCCCGAGTCGGGCGGGGCGTTTCCACGTTCCCATCCTGCCTCGCGAGGAATGCCATGACCGAATTGCCGAAAGCGTACGAACCGAAAGCCGTTGAGCCCAAGTGGCTCGATCTATGGGAAAGGGGCGGATACTTCCGCGCCGAGGTCGACCACAGCCGCACGCCGTACTGCATCACCATTCCGCCGCCCAACGTTACCGGGGAACTGCATCTCGGCCACGGCCTTCAGCACGCGATCCACGATACCCTCATCCGCTGGAAGCGCATGAGCGGCTTCAATACGCTGTGCGTACCGGGAACCGACCACGCCAGCATCAGTACCACGATCAAGGTTCGCGACAGCCTGATCCAGGCGGGTATCGATCCCTCGGCCATAGGGCGCGAGCAATTTCTGAAACACGCCTGGGCTTGGAAGGAAAAGTACGGCGGCACCATCATCCGCCAGCTGAAGGCGCTTGGTTGCTCCTACGACTGGAGCCGCGAACGCTTCACCATGGACGAGGGCTACTACCGCGCCGTGCAGGAATCGTTTGTCCGCCTGCACCGGGAAGGCCTGATTTACCGCGGCGCGCGCGTGGTGAACTGGTGCCCGACCGACCGCACGACGGTCAGCGACCTGGAGGTGATCCACAAGGACATCGCCGGGAGCCTATGGTACATCCGGTACCCCCTCTCCGACGGAAGCGGTTCGGTAACAGTTGCGACAACGCGGCCGGAAACGATGCTCGGTGACACGGCGGTGGCCGTGAACAGTACGGATCCGCGCTGGAACGGTCTGATCGGCAAATCGGTTGTCCTGCCTCTAATGAACCGCGAGATTCCAGTGATTGCCGACGACGAACTGGTGGACCCTCAGTTCGGGACCGGTGTCGTCAAGGTCACCCCGGCGCACGATCCCAACGACTTCCTGGCCGGGATGCGGAACCACCTGGAGCGCATCGTTGTGATTGGCGAGGACGGCACGATGACCGCCGAAGCCGGCGCCTACGCCGGTCTGGACCGATTTGAAGCGCGTAAACGCATCGTTGCCGACTTGGAGTCGCAAGGTTTGCTGGAGAAGATTGAGGACTACACGGTTACCGCCGGGCACTGCGCCCGTTGCGACACCATCATCGAGCCGCTTCTGTCCGAGCAGTGGTTCTGCCGCGAAAAAGAACTGGCGCTGAGAACGCTGGAAGTGGTGACGAAGGGTGAAGTGACGTACTACCCGGACCGCTTCGTGGCGCAGACCGCAGAATGGATCGAGAACCTGCGCGACTGGAACATCTCGCGCCAGTTGTGGTGGGGCCACCGGATTCCCGTGTGGAACAACACCGCCACCGGCGAGCAACTGGTGCAGATCGAACCGCCCGAAGGCGACGGCTGGGAGCAGGATCCCGATGTGCTGGATACCTGGTTCTCGTCCGCCCTGTGGCCGATGGCCGTGCTCGGCTGGCCCGAGAAGACGCCGGAACTGGAGTACTTCTACCCGACCAATCTGATGATCACGGCGCGCGACATCCTTTACCTCTGGATCGCCCGTATGATCTCGATGAGCGAGCACTACATCCAGCAGATTCCCTACAACGACGTGTACATACACGCCACGATCCAGGCCGCGGACGGGCGCCGGATGAGCAAGTCCCTCGGCACCGGGGTCGATCCGCTGGAGATGATCGACAAGTACGGCACGGATGCAACGCGCCTCGGTCTGCTGTTCATGGCCGCGAAGGGGCAGGACGTGCGGTTCAACGAATCGCGCATGCTGGAGAGCCGGAACTTCGCCAACAAACTCTGGAACGCCACAAGGTTCGTGCTGATGAACCTGGAGGAAGGCTACACCGGCGGCCCGTTCGAACCCTCGAAGCTCGAACTGACGCCGGCGGACCGATGGATCCTGAGCCGGCTGGATGCCACCACGCGCGACGTTCTGGCATCGCTGGAGGCGTACAACCTGGACGATGCAGGCCGGGCGCTGTACGGATTCGTGTGGAACGAGTTCTGCGACTGGTATGTGGAAATGGCCAAGCCGCGCCTTCAAGGCGACGACCGGGCTACCGCTCAGGCCATGCTGACCGGCGTGCTCGAACAGGCTCTGCGGCTTCTGCACCCGTTCATGCCGTTTGTCACCGAGGAACTCTACGAAGGCTTGCGGGCCTCGGCGCCCGGGTGCACGGCGGACACACCGCTGATCATCGCCTCGTACCCCGAGCCCAGACCGGCATGGCACGATGAGAGTTCCGAAAACGATATGACAGCCGCGTTCGGCGTGGTGGAAGCCTTGCGTTCCATACGCGCCGATCTGAACGTTCCGCCGGGCAGGACAATACCGGCGACCATTGTCCCCGCGGAGGAAGCAAGCCATCTCAGGGGTGTCGAATCATTGATATCCAATCTGGCGCGCGCAGACATCACGTTTGGAACGCCAAACAGCCGTCCGCCGAAAGCCTGGCCGGCCCACACAGCCTCCGCCGAAGTATTCGTGCCGGTGGAAGGCCTGCTGGACGTTTCCGCCGCATTGGCCAGGACCCGCAAGGACCTGGAAAGCACGCAGAAGGACCTCGCCCGCACGCGCGGCAAACTGGCGAACGAGGGATTCGTTCAGCGGGCCCCGGCGGAGATCATCGAGAAGGAACGCGGCATCGAAACCGAACTCTCCGGCCTCAGCGCAACCCTCGAAAACCGAATCGCCCTTCTCGAAAGCCTGGCCTGAGGTTTCATGGATTTCGCCGGGTCCGTGGCATATCTGACCACACTGCGCGCTTTCGGCTGGAGGCTCGACCTCAGCCGCATGCAGGCATTGTGCCAGCGTCTGGGGCACCCGGAGCGGGCTTTCCGCGTGGTTCACGTGGCCGGCACGAACGGCAAGGGCAGTGTCACGGCGATGACGGCTTCGGTCCTCGCTTACGCCGGGTACCGCGTCGGTTCCTACTTCTCCCCGTATGTCTTCAACGTGCGCGAGCGCGTGATGCTGGCGGAACCGGGACAGGCGCCGGAGATGATTCCCGAGGATGACTTCGCCCGCCTGATGACGGTTCTCCGGGAGCACGTCGAGGCCGTGGCATCGGACGAGAGCATCGGTTGTCCTACCGAGTTCGAGGTGAAAACCGCCCTGGCCCTGATGTATTACCGCGAGAAGGCGGTGGACTGGGCTGTGCTGGAAGTGGGTCTCGGCGGCCGCCTCGACGCGACCAACGTGGTCGATGCGGAAGTTGCCGTTATCACCAACATAGGGCTGGACCACACCGACCGCCTTGGCGACACGCTGGAGGCCATCGCCGGCGAGAAGGCGGGCATCATCAAGCCCGGTTGTTCCGTGGTCACCGGAGCCGTTGAACCGGCGCTGGAAGTTATCCTCGAGACGGCCGAACGGGTAGGGGCATCCTCCTTTACCCTGGTTCCTCCCGGCATCACCCCGCGTCATACGCCTGGCCTTCCCGGCGCCTATCAGCGCATCAATGCGGCCGTAGCCGAGGCAGTCGTCTTCGCCCTGTGCGATCGGGGCGTCCATGTGCGCGATTCGGCTGTCGCGGAAGGTCTCGCCCTTGCCCGTCTTCCGGGCCGTTTTCAGATAGTGGACGGGGACCCGGTGGTCATTCTGGACGGAGCCCATAACACCGAGGCCGCCGAAGCGCTGGCCACGGCAATGAGAGAACGTTATCCCGACCAATCGATAACCCTTGTGTTCGGAATGATGGCCCGTCACAACCTGACCGGCGTGGCGAACGCCCTGTTTCCCCTGGCGTCGCGCGTCGTGGCGACGCAACCGGACGATCCCGGCGCACTGCCTGTGGACCGCATCGCCGATGACTGCGCGCGGATGGGAGTCCCGTGTACGTCGATTCACTCGCCTGCGGAAGCCTTCGCGGAAGCGCTTCGTATTACTCCAGCGGAAGGAGTGATTGTGGTGACGGGTTCGTTCTACCTGCTGGGCGACTTGAAGGATGCATTGGGTACGGCGGCGGCGCGGCCATACAATGAAACATAATGCTCGTTGACACGAAGGGAGAGAATCGTCCGTGAAAGTACTGAAAACCCTGTGCGGGATTGTTGTTGCGGTTATGGTTGCGTCTCTTGCGGCTACGACACCGGCCGCCGCGGCGACCAACCAGGCCAACTGGGTGAAGCTGTTTGACGGAAAGACTCTGAACGGCTGGAAATTGGTCGATGGGGTCGGTCCCGGTTACGTTGTGCGCGACGGAACACTGCTGTGCCCGTCCGACGGCGGAGGACGCCTGTTCACCGAAAAGCAGTATTCGGACTTCATCCTGCGTTTCGATTTCCAGATGCAACCGGGCGGCAACAACGGAGTCGGCATACGCTCGCCGTTGACCGGTGATCCCGCCTACGATGCCATGGAGATTCAGATTCTGGACGATCCGCATCCCGATTACGCGAACCTCGATCCCGGACAATACTGCGGCTCGATTTACCGTGTCGCACCGGCCAAACGCGGCGCGCTGAAGCCGGCCGGCCAGTGGAACACCGAGGTCATCTCGGCGGTCGGTCGACGGGTTACCATCACCATAAACGGCGTAACGGTCGTCGATGCGGACCTGAACAAGGTCACCAACCCCCAGATACTGCGCGGACATCCGGGAATGCTTCGCGACAAAGGTCACATCGGCTTCCTGGGCCACGGTCCCGCCGAAGTCCGGTTCCGCAACATCGAGATCAAGGACCTCTCAAAGGTCCGGCCCGACAACGTTCCGCCTCCGGGATTCAATGCGCTGTTCAACGGCAAGAACCTGAACGGCTGGAAGGGCCTTGTGGAGAATCCTCCGGCGCGCGCGAAGATGACGCCTGCCGAACTCGCGGCCAAGACGAAAGCCGCCACGGCGGAAGCAAAAAAACACTGGATTGTGCGAAACGGCGTAATTGTCTACGACGGTAAAAATGAAAGTTTGTGCACCGTCAAGGACTACGGCGACTTCGAGATGCTGGTGGACTGGAAAATCGAACCGCACGGCGACAGCGGTCTCTATCTGAGGGGTACGCCGCAGGTTCAGATTTGGGACGTTCCGGATGGCTCCGGCGGCCTGTACAACAACGAGAAGAACCCCAGCAAGCCCCTTGTCAAGGCGGATAATCCTCCCGGTCAATGGAACCGCTTCCGCATCGTGATGATTGGCGAGAAGGTAACCATCTGGCTGAACGACGTGCTGGTGGTTCGCGACGTGACGATGGAAAACTACTGGGAACGCGACAAGCCGATCTATCCGACAGGCCAGATTGAACTTCAGCACCACGGAAGCACGCTGTACTTCAAGAACATCTTCATCCGCGAACTGCCGCGAAAGGCCGTCAAATGAGCGGAGACAATAACGGACGCATCAGCCGGCGCGATTTGCTGAAGGCATCGGCCTTTTCACTGGCGGGAGTGTATCTCATGGGAACAGCCGAAGCCGCGAAGAAGCAGTCGGCAAACAACAAACTCAACATCGGCGTCATCGGTGTGGCCAACCATGCCGGATACAGCCTCTCGAATGTCGCCGGCGAGAATGTGGTCGCCATCTGCGACGTGGATGATAAGTACCTGGCCGCGGCCAAGAAAGCCCATCCCGGCGCCGCCACGTACACGGATTTCCGACGCCTGCTGGACCGCAAAGACTTGGATGCGGTAACGGTCGCCACGCCGGACCACAACCACGCCATCGCCACCATTATGGCTCTGGAACGCGGGATGCACGTCTACTGCGAGAAGCCCCTCACGTATTCGGTGGAGGAAGCGCGCGAGGTGGCGGAGTTGGCGAAGAAGAACAAGCGCGTCACGCAGATGGGCACGCAGATCCACGCCGAACCGAATTACCGGCGCGTGGTCGAGGTCTTGAAAGCCGGCGCCATCGGCCCGGTTTCCGAGGTTCACTGCTGGGCCGGAACCGTGTGGGGCGGGGGAGCAGGTCGTCCCTCGGGGGATCAGCCGGTTCCCGAAAACCTTCACTGGGACACGTGGCTGGGACCCGCGCAGGATCGCCCGTACAGCCCGGAGTATCTGCCCGCCGAGTGGCGGCGGTTCTGGGAGTTCGGCGGCGGAACTCTGGCCGACATGGCGTGCCACCTGATGGACCTCCCGTACTGGGCGCTCGGAATCCGTACGCCGGAAACCATCGAGGCAGACGGTCCTCCGCCTGATCCTGAACGATGTCCGGCGTGGCTGGTGGTGAAATACGGATACCCCGCGATGAAGAACCAGCCGGCGGTGAATCTGACGTGGTACAGCGGCAACAAGCGCCCCCGCTACTTCGCGGAAGGTGTTCTGCCGGAGTGGGGAAACGGTGTGCTGTTTGTCGGTTCCAGGGGCATGCTGTTGGCGGATTACTGGAAGTTCGTGTTGTTGCCTGAAGCGAAGTTTGCCGGTTACAAGCCACCGAAACAATCGATTCCTCCGTCTCCCGGGCATCACGCCGAGTGGATCAAAGCCATCAAGACCGGCAAGAAGGCGTCGTGCGATTTCAGTTACGCCGGACCGTTGACCGAAGCGGTTCTGCTCGGCAACGTGGCGTACCGGTCCCAGAGCAAACTGGAATGGGATGGGAGGCAGATGCGAATCGCCAACAATCCCGAAGCCGAACGATTCCTGCGGCGGGAAACATACCGCAAGGGCTGGGAGATCTGACAACCGGGCGTTAGTACCAGCGAAACGACCTCTTTTGTGTGTCATCCCGAGCGTCAGCGAGGGATCTGCGGGTAGACCCTGCTCCCCGCGCGCGGGGAGTGAGGCAACCGCAGATTCCTCACATTCGTTCGGAATGACACTTTTGCGCCCAGTTACTGGGAATAATTGATACAGACGTAAGAAAAAGGGAGCCCGAAAAGGCTCCCTTTCCTTTTGCGTCAAGGCCGGTCACCCGGCCGGTTGGTTATGGATCGAGCGTCGCCAGTTTTCGAACCAGCGTCGCAACGTCCCGGAGATCGATCCGTTCCGGTGTGGATGGAATCACGTTCAAACGGACCATGTCCACTCCCGTGGCCGCCTGAAGTCCGGCCGCAATCTTCAGCGCGTTGCGCGCGTCGTTCACGGAGAATTCCAGCGAACCGACTGTCAGGTCCAGCAGAATCGGCGAGGATGCTCCCGGAACGATCTGGAAGGTCACCTCGATCTGCAGGAAGCGTCCCGGAGGCGTGGTCGCCATCGTGGCGCCCTTCGTCACGGTTTCCCAGGCGGACCAAGTGTTCAGATCGTCCGAGGACCGCACGCGAACTGTCAGCGTCGCGCCCTGGGGTATTGTGTCGTTCCAGGTTATCGTGCCCCACAGTGTGTTGAGCGCGCCTCCGTCGTGTATGACGGTCCACTTGCCCTGCCTGGCCGTGATACCGGTGGAGACGCTACCGGTCATGTCGCTGTAGGAGTAGTGTCCTCCGCTACCGACGATCTGTTTGGTCAAGTCCACCGTGTTCGTTGCTGGATCGATTCTGTATATGTTTTCAGAGCCGAGTCCGCACGACCATATCTTTCCGTTGGGGTCGATTGCCACGCCGGTCGCTTCCGCGCCGACGGGGATCTCGGCCTTCAGGTTCAGGTCGTTGTCGTAGCGGTAGACCTTGCCGTTGGCGGTGCTGGCAATCCAAACGTCGGTATCCGCCGTGGAGCAGACGCCGCGGCAATTGGCGGGCGATGAAATGGTCTTGATGACCTGGTTGGTCAGGGCATCCAGTTTGGACATCTTGCTTGAATCCCAACCTGTGATAAACACGTGATTCAGCGAGTCCACGCCGATGCCGTAGGTATAATGGCCCGGAGGCACATTGGTCAAAGCCGGCGGATCAACCCTCGGATCGAGTTTCAAGGCGTTGCCGTAGGACGAACCTGACGACCAGAGGACTCCATTCGCATCGATGACGCCTCCGTAAGCGTGATGGCTTACGGGAGACACGTCAACTGTCCTCAGGATGACGCCGTTCAGGCTGTCCACGTAGTAGAACTTCATCGCCATGTGACAGCCGATCCAGACGTTGTTCGCCGAGTCTACGGCAACCGTTCGGACACCCGGTGTACCCCAATCGTTGGTGTACGTTCCGGTGTATTCGCCGGGTTCGAACACGCCCTGTTTGCCGTCAATCAAAACGACTTCCCAGACCAGGCACTCGTCCAGGCCCCACGGAAGCATCTCGTTGCTCGAGATGTTTCCGTCGCCGTTAAGGTCTGTCGAAGTGTCGCAAATGCCGTTGTTGTTGCGGTCCTTCCACAGATTGCTCTCGGGCGGAACGATCTTGACGGCGGTGCCGGAGTAGCGGTTGCCGACCCAGCATGCGCCGTACAGGTCCACGGTAGTACGTGAGGGCTGTGTGTTCGCCCAGATCGGTCCCGTGTAGTACCGCGCCAGTTCGGCTCCGGTGATGGTGTTCACACGCGACACCGTGTTGTTCTGGTTAGGTATCCAGATGAAGGGTTGCCCCGCAACGCTCTGCAGTGCCAGTTGACCTGCGGTTGCGTGGCCCACCAGGTCCTGCACGCCTTCGTCGAAGTCGTCGTTGCTGGTATAGACCCGGGTCTTCAGGTCATTTGCCGTGCTCACAACACGGAACTTCATGCTTTCCGTGCTGAAGGGCCCGACGGTTCCGGTGAGGATGTAGCGCATTCCGACCTTGTCGATAAGAAGGTCATTGAAGCGTCCCACTCCCTGCTGGAACGTGATGGTCTTCGTACCGCCGAGAACGGCTCCGGCCGCGCCGGTTCCGCTCTTGATGGCCACGGTTCCGGTTCCGTTGTAGGCAGTCGCCACCAGGCCGTTGTCATCCAGCAAGGTCAGTGTCGGCTGGCTTAGGAACCTCTGGCCGGCCACGGCGCCGCCGGGCTGAACAGTGAACGCGAGCCGCGACGGTTTGGGAGTAACCTCGAACGGGGCGCTTTCCACGGACCCGTAGTCGGTGGTCGTGAACACCAGCACGTATCCGGTTCCGATCAGATCGATGGAAAGGTCCGCGAAGGTGGCCACACCGGCAACGGCATTCACCGTTCGAGTACCGCTGAGGATCGCTCCGGTCGCTCCGGTTCCGGCCTTTATGCCGACCGTCACCGGCCCGGTGAAGGATGTGGCGACACCTGCGATGTCGCGCAATGTGACCACCGGCGCCGTTGTGAATACCAGCCCCGATACGGCCGTGGCAGGTTGTGTGGTCACAACCAGTGTCGGATTGGCCTGCATGATGTCGAAAGGCTTGCTCTCGCCTGCCGTCAGCGATCCGCTGGTGGCGCGCAGAACATATCCGTTCGCCCGCAAGTCAATGGAGAGGTTGGTGAACGACGCGATTCCATTCGAGACAGGAATCGATACCGTTCCGGAAAGCACCGCGCCCGACGCGCCTGTTCCCGCCTTGATCGCCACGGCCACGCTTCCCGTGTAGTCGGTGACGATCCGGTTGTCGGCGGTTCGTACCGTGACGACCGGTTGAATCGGGAACGGCTGTCCGGCCCTCGACGACCCCGGCGACGTGCTGAACACCAGTTTCGCCGGTGTCAGGTTCAACGCCAGTTCATAAGCGCCCATATCAACGGATGTTCCGTGAATCCGGGCGAAACCGTCCAGGTCTAGGGCGCCGACCGGAAGGAACGCGGTTGTGCCTGCGTCCCGGCAGGGCGATGCCGCCTGGAGGTGGTAGTCGAAACCGGCGCGGCTCACGAACAGCGGATCTGCCTTGATGTTGCCGTCGATGCCGGTCATGTCGTACATCGTTCCGTGGTAGTCCGAAAGCGCGTTACCGAATACGCAGTTGCCGACGAACCACGGATCGTAGGTGTTCGCCCAGACGCCGTATTTGTTCCAGGCGAAGATGTTGTTGAACGTGCGGCCTATCGAATTCGCCAACACCAGGCCGTAGCAGGTCGGATTGTCGACCACGGTGTTGTTCATCAACAGGACATCGCCGTAGTTTACGGTGATGGCGGCGTTACCGACTGTCTCAACGTTGCGCGACAGCAGACTGCTGATGAGCGCCGCGTTGGAACATTCCTGGAAGTAGATTCCGCCCGTGTCGCGGGCGTTGTTGTCCACGATGGTAACGTTGATGAACTGCGGAGCTCCGCCGTACGCGTACACACCGCCACCTGAGTTGTTTGCCTTGTTGTTGCGAATGACGCAGTTGGCGATGACGGGCGTAGCGCTGACAAGGCGGATACCACCGCCGTGTTCCGTGGTGAATCCGTTTTGCAAAACGAATCCGTCTAGCACGGCGCTGTTTCCGGCCGAGCTGTCCGCGTAGACGCACCTTCGAGTGCCGCCGCCGTCGATGATGGTCGGATTGGCTCTGAAGTCACGCGCGGAACGCGTTGTCTCCACGCCTGTGAATCCGCCGTACACCGCCACACCGCTTTTCAGTGTGATCTGTTCGGTATACGGTCCGATGGCAACCCACACCTCGGCGCTGGTCGCCGCGGCTTTGTTGATACCCGCCTGGATCGTCTTCTTGGCGTTGGCCCAGGACAGGCCGTCGCGGTCGTCATTACCGCCCGGACGGACAAAGATGGCGCCCTGGCTGGGCGGCATGGTGCCGTCATACTCGCTGGCGCCGATGTCCACCGTTCCGTTCAGGATGCGCGCCTTGCCGTCCAGATCGCGGTCTTCCGGTATGACAACAGTGTTGTATCCGGTATCGATACACGGCGAGCCCGTGTTGGGTCTGGGGACCCCCTGCCCGTCATAGGCGAGTTTCGGATCGACCGAGATATTGCCCTGTCGTCCCGTGGGATCCGCATATCCGCTGAAGTTGTAGGCGCCGTTGTTGAAAACGTTGTTGTTGCGCCACGCAATCAGGTACGAGGTTACGTTGGTTCGCATGCCCGCCGAGTTGCCGGCGATGATGTTGTTGAACACCCGCGCGCCGGAGTAATCCCAGAGGATCAGGGCGCCGTCGCCGGTGTTGTTGGTTATCGTGTTGTTGATGACGGGAGTCAGCCCGCCGAGGATATCGATGCCGCTGGTCGGGCCGGAGTTCTGGGTGACCACGTTGCCGGCGATGCGTCCGTAGTAGGTCCGGTAAGCAAGGATTCCTGCTCCGCGGGCGCCGGCTGAGCAACCGGTGATTACGTTATTCAGAATCCAGGGTCCCGAGCCCTCCGAAGTGAAGATGCCGCCGCCCCAGTTCGACGCATTACAGTTGCGGACGATGTTGTTGCGTATAATCGGCTGGCCGGCGAGGTTCATGCCGCCGCCGTTGCCGGTGGAGTAACCCCGCTCCACGATGAAACCGTCCAGTCCGCCATCGCGCGTTGTATTTCCTTCGGAACTGACAACCGTACCGTTTTGGAAGGACGTCAGGATGGTCGGATTGCCCTTGATGTTCCTCTGGTTCAGCGAGGTTTCACTGCCGGCGAAACCACCGTACACCATCACACCTCGCTTAAGCTGGTAGGTTCCGATGTACGTTCCCGCGGCTATCCACACGTGAGCGCTGGTCAGCACCGCCTGGTCAATGGCCGCTTGCGGGGATTTCTTTGCGTTCGCCCAGGATAGACCGTTTTTGGTATCGTCGCCTCCCGGTTTGACGTAAACGATGCCCTGAACCGGAGCAACGCCCGTGTACTCGTCAGCGCCGATGTCCACCGTGCCGCCGACGATACGCGCCTTGTCCTGCATCGCGCGGGATTCCGGTATCAAAGCGTCGTTGGTTCCTGTATTGATGCAGGGTGATCCCGCTTTCAGCCTGGGCAGTCCGGTGGTATCATATACAAACATCGGATCGGTTGAGATGTTGCCGTTTGTGCCGGTCTTGTTGTAACTCGCACTGCTGAAGTCGTATACGATGTTGCCGTAAACGAGATTGTTCTTCATGACCACGTTTTCGGGGGTCATGTTACAGCGTACGCCGTAGGTGTTGAAGGCGACGATGTTGTTCTGAACGTTCGCGGAACTGTAGTCCCACAGCATCAGCGAACCTTCGCCGGTGTTGTGGATAATCGTATTTCCAACAACAGGCGGCGAGCATTGGTGGGTATCAATGCCTCCCGTTGCTCCGCTGTTGCCCATCACCACGTTGTCGGCTATGCGCGACCAATAGGCGTAATAAGCGCCAACTCCGGCTCCCCGGTTTCCGGACGAGTTGTTCGAGATGATGTTGTTGAGCACGTAGGAACTGTTGTTGACGCCGAGCCAGACACCGCCGGACCAATTGCTGGCGTAGTTCCCGGTGATGACGTTGTTGCGGATGACGGCGCCTGCCCAGTCCGTACAGCGAACACCTCCGCCTTCACCGGAGACGGAGCCGTTGGTCACGGTGAACCCATCCAGCACCGAACCGCGTGTCGTGTTGCTGTCGGCAAGCACCACCCAACCCTTCTGCTCTGCATCGAGGATGGTGACGTTTGCCACCGGATTGCGCGCGGCCCGCGTGGATTCTGTACCCAGGAAGCCGCCGTATACGGCCACGGCGTTGCGAAGGGTGATGCGTTCCTTGTAGGTGCCCTTGACGACCCACACTTCCGCGCCCAGTGGCTGTGCCGCGTCCATACCGGCTTGAACCGTTTTCTTCGCGTTCGCCCACGTCAACCCGTTCATGGCGTCATCGCCCGTCGGTTTGACGAAAACCACTATCTGGGCAGGATTCGTTCCGTCGGATTCGTCCGCACCAATATCGACCGACGGGCCTTGTATGCGGGCCTGATAATCGACGTCGGTATCGAACACCACGCTGTTCAGGCCGGTGTTCCGGCAGGGCGACGCGGCCGCAATGTGGGCGACACCCTTGATGTCGACGGAGAGCATCGGGTCAACGGCGATGTTGCCGTTGATACCTGTCTGGTCCGGGTATCCCAGATAGGCCTCTTGCCGGTTCCAGAACACGTTGTTGTTCTTGAAGTCGATATTGGCGTTGTTGACGTTGGTGGAGAAGCCCTTGGAGTTGAAGGCGATGATGTTGTTGTACACCTTCGCCGCCGAGGTGTCCCACACCCGCAGGTTGCCGTCTCCCAGGTTGTGGATGATGGTGTTGTTTATGACCGGCACCACGCTCTGGAATACGGCGATGCCGCCGCACGGACCTCCGTTGTTTCGGGCGACCACGTTGTTGGCGGCAATCGAGGATGCCTGGGTATAGTAGAAGGCGATGCCTCCGCCCCAGGACCCCGACGAGTTGTTCTGGACAATGTTGCCAAGTATCCACGCCGCGGAGCTGTTTCCGCACCATATTCCGCCGCCCCAGCCGGTGGCCGAGTTGCCGGTGACGACATTACCGCGAATTATCGGGCCCGCGGCGTCGATGATGCGGATGCCGCCGCCGTCACCGCTGTATGATCCGTTGGTGATGGTGAAGCCGTCGACGATGGTGCCGCGTCCCACCGACCACCGGGCGAGCACAACAGGTCCTGCCTTGTTGGCATCGATGACGGTTATGTTCGCGCGGGGATTTCGCTGGCTTAACAGGGTCTCGGTTCCGGCGAATCCGCCGTACATGGCGATACCGTTCGAGACTTCGATGGAGCCGACGTACGTGCCGGATGCAACCCAGATTTCGGGGTACATCATCGCGGCCGCTGAATCCTGCGCGTGTTGCAGTGTCTTCTTGGCCGTGGCCCACGACTTTCCGTCGTTGGCGTCGTCGCCGGTCGGTTTCACGTATAGAACCGCCTGGCCCGGTGTGGATCCGTCGGACTCATCAGCGCCGATATCGAGGTCGGCGCCCTGAATGCGGGCCTGGCCGTCGATATCGGTAGTGCCGCTGAAGCCCAGAGCCTGTCCTGCGTTGATGCAGGGAGAACCGGGCATGATATGGGCGATACCGCGCGCATCCACCCTCAAGAGGGGATCGGCGGTGATGTTGCCGTTCGTTCCCGTGGGATCGTTGATGCCGGCCACGTTCCAGTCGCGGTTGTTGAAGAAGCAGTTGTTCTTCAGGTCCACGTTCGCGGCGGCTACGTTGGTGTAGAAGCCGGACGTGTTCAGCGCGATGATGTTGTTGTAAGCCTTGGCGGCCGGCGAATCCCAGGCGCGGATGGCGCCGGCGCCGTGATTGAACAGAAAGGTGTTTCCGTTAAGCGTGGCGGTGCTTTGAAAGACCGCGATGCCGGCGCAAGTGCCGTTGCCATTGCGAATAACAACATTGTTCGAGGCCAGTGAAGACGCCGCCGCGTAGTAAAACGCAACACCGCCGCCCCATGAGCCCGAACTGTTCGAGGAGATCACATTGTTAAGAACCTGGGTTGCGGTGCCGGATCCAGTAAAGATTCCGCCGCCCCAGCCCGAGGCGTAGTTGTTCCGGATTCGATTGTTGCGGATAATCGGGCTGGTGCTGTTCGCGACCCAGACTCCGCCTCCGTCGCCGCTGACGTTTCCATTGGCAATCTGGAAGCCGTCAATCACGGCGTTCGAGGAACCGCCGGCGAACGAAACGGGACGCCCGCTGTTTTCGGCATCGATGGTTGTGATGTTGGTGACGGGATTCCTTTGCGAAAGAAGTGTTTCGTTACCGGCGAATCCGCCGTACAGAGTCACTTGCGCCGAGATGGTGACTCGCTCAACATAAGTGCCGTCGGCTACCCACACCTCGTCCTTCGAGGCGGATGCCGCGTTGATGCCGGCCTGTATCGTGGTGAATGCCGTGGCCCAGGTGGTTCCATCGAAGGTCGGTCCCGGCGCGTTTTTGTCCACATAAACGCGGGAATGGGCTGATGACAGTACGGTGAAACACAGAATGGGCAGTAGCAACCAGGTGACAGGATTCAGGCAATGATCCCTGGTTTTCAAGGGTGTAACCTGCCTTTCGATTTCCCGCGCTTCCCCGGATTCACGGCGTGACGGCCGCGGTGGGATCAGGTGCGCGGGGCGCGTGTTCGCGCTTGGACGAAGATGTAGAATCGAACGTGCGGCTTGCGGGAGATGCAACGAAATACGGCGAACGAGGTGCAGGGTCGTTCCGCCGTGGTCCCTCCGCGCATACCAAATTGGCCGCATTGGGCATTGAATGCTCCTATCAATACTTGTACAGCATATGTGAACGCTAAACAAGCCTTTTATGAAACAATGTTGCGAAATCCATAAGGAAAAGGCCGGGAAATGTTCCCCGGCCTCGCTTTCCTTGCCTGATTGACGCTAAACTCGTCAATCGAGCCCGGCGGCTTTTCGGATGATACGGCTGGCGTCCACGAGGTCGATGAGCCCAACGGATGGTTCTTCTGTCTCGATATTCAGTTTCGTGACATCAGAGGCTGACGAAGTCAGCAGTCCCCCCGCGATCCGGATTGCCTGAAGCGCATCCAGCAGAGTGAATGTGGCCGCGCTGGAACAGCAACTCGGCAGTGCCGTGGTGATATCGAGGGACCAACCGCCGGTTATCGCACCGGAATCGCCGTATGAACTGTCGTTTACATAAAGCCGCCAGGTTCCGTTGGGATTGGTGCCGATAAAACCGCCCAGCCGATCACCGTACGGGCTGACCGGCGCCGGCAACGGCAGGTTCGAGGAGAATCCCAGGTTGGACGGTCGGAATGTACCGGATACGAGGGCTCCGTTGCCGAGTGATGTTGCGGCGTCATCGTCAAACGTCAGGTTCAGTCCGGTCACCGATGTGTAGCCACCGGCCCATGCCATTAGAACGCAGGATTGTCCGGTTGGCCCGATGAGCACGATTTCGGTGTCGTTCGGGTAGGTGTGCCGGAATCCTTTCAACGTTGCGGTGACCTTGGTGATGGTGCCGGTCAGGCCCGAAACAGCGATATTGGACGGGTAGGGAGAAGCCACGGAATCGTCTACGATGGTGATTGACGATGTGTTGGCCGGCGAGGAAGTGGTGATAGTTTGTGCGCCAATGCGCAGGTTCAGATTGACCGGCTGGTACGTACGCGTACCGTCTGTGACACTGAGCACGACGGGAACAGTGGCTCCGCAGGTCCCGGTGCAGATGAACTGGAAGTCCCTGTAGACAATGGGGGCTTCCGGCGCCAGCGGACCGTAGTTCCGGCTTCCGGACAAGGGCATCACGTTGGCGCTCGGCTGAACCGAAACCAGCAGGTCACCGGCGGAAGCGCTTCCCAGATTGCGCAATCCAATCGAGTAGACCACCGATTCGCCGGAGTCCGGGTTGCCGTTCGCGGGAACGCAGGATTCAGCCACCAGTTGACCGGAGTCGTAAACGAGTTCCGGTACGCCGGCACTGCCGCAACAGATGGTGTGTCTTCGCGTCATCACGAGTTCCCAGCAGTACAGCACGCCCGTATCGCCGGCGTAACCGTCACGGATGCGCAACATCCACGTTCCCGCCGCGGTTTTACCGCGCAGGAGGGATAACGATTGTTCCGGCCTGTAGGAACCGCGGAACGGCGCGGAGTCCTCCCATATGCGGACCTGTGAAGTCTCGTCGAAAGTTGTCATGAAGCCGGTGCAGTTGGTGGCTCCCGATCCCAGGTTGTCGCCACTGCCGCCGTAGCCATTGAAAAGCGGAATTACGGTTCCGTCCGGCGCGATCAGGGTCAGGGTCAGGTCGCCAACCCAGGTATGGTTTGCGCGAACGCGTACCTGGATGTCCTCGATAACGCCAGGGGCTGAGACAGCAAGTGACCGTTCGATTTGACCCGCATCCGGAATCCCCACGGCGCCCGAACTGCTGTGCACAGTTGTAATCATCGCACCGAGAGAACCGACAGTCAGGTCAAACGGGAATATGCCCAACTCCTTTGCCCCGTCTTTTATCTGCCAGGCCAGTCTGACTTTGGACCCGCAAGCGGCATTGACCGTACACGTAAACAACGCGTTGACCGGTGTGCCGCCTGGTTGCAGTATGCCGTAGTTTTGCGTTGCGTCGCCGGCAATCGTAATGGTAGGGTCGGGTAGCAACGTTGCCGTGAGCGCGGTGGTTGGGCCCGGTCCGGCGTTCGTAAGCGGAAGCCGAAGGGTGATGGTTTCACCTTCGTCGGGAAGCAGGTTGCCCGGCGAGCAGGTCTCCATCACGATTGCGGGCTGTCCGACCTCAACGTCGGGCGCCGGAACAATCCCACAGCACGCGTTATGGAGACGCGTGATTCCCAGTTCCCAGGCCAGCAGGGCACCCGTATCCGGAGCGAACTGATCGGTGACGATGAGCGTCCAGTTGCCGGAAACCGGAATGTCATTGAAAATGCTGAGAGGTTCAACGGGGCGGTACGAACCGGCGAACGGAGCCGTGCCGAATGTTATGCTCTGGGACGCGGTATCCGTGAACTCCGTGAATTGAACCGCACCTTCCGCTCCCGAGCCCATGTCCATACCGGCGTCACCGGCCTTATCGCACAAAACAGCCGAGGTGCCGTCCGGAGCAACAAGGGTGAGTTTCAGATCCGAGATGTAGTTGTGACGGATGCGTGCCTTTACGGTCACACCCGCCACCACACCGTTGTGAGGCACCGCAATGGACTGGCTGATGGTTCCGGCATCCACGATTGCCAGGGGATTGGAACTTCGGTAGGTTCCGTTTACCGGAGTGACGAGGGCGCCGAGTCGGAAGCGATACTCGGCCACGCCGAGGTCGGTATCTCCATCTTTCAGTGTCAGTCGCGCTGTGACAAACGAGCCGCATTCGCCGTGCGCCACGAGGGCGAACCCGCGGGTTACGGGCTCGCCGGTATTATGAATGACACCATACGACATGGATGTTGTGAGAGGAGTGATTCCGCCGCTCGCCTCCAGGGTGGCCACGAGATCGGTCGTTTCACGAGTGCCCACATTGCGAAGTCCGAAGTCGATGATAACCTGCTCTTCCGGATCGGCGCTCGCATTTGCGGGTGAACAGCCTTCATTGGCGATTGTGAATCCCGCCGTCGTGGGAACGGGTGTGTCGATGGCTTGAGCATTGGTCACCACAAGCGCAAAATCCTGGTCCAGCGATCCGCCCCAGTTCGGAACACCGTCGGAATTGATATTCTGCGCGGTGACGATGATGGCGAACGGTCCGCTGGCTCCTGCGGGCAGGAACACGGATTCCACGTTGTTCCGATGGTCGGCTGTGCCTCCCGTTTGCGACCAGCCGCCAACAAACACATTGCCCTTGTACTCGCGTCCGCCGGAAATGACAGTCAAATCCAGGTTGTTGTTCCACGCGGAACTGGTGGTCGAGCCCGGTGCATCTGTGTAAGCCAGCGTTACCCGGAAAGGTTGGGACGGATTGCTGATGACTCCGGTGAAGCGGCGCGTCTGCCCGGTGGCGGTTAAGGTGTCCTCAGGGAGTTGGTCGCGCAGGATTCTGGCATCAGTGGAGAAAGCGGAGGACAGGTCCATTGTGCCCATTCCCTGACTTTTGGAAGGAAGATTGTCGTTTGCTCCGATGCCTTTCATATAGCGGGCGGAGGTCATCAACAAGGCTTTGGTCATGGCGGGGCTGGGAGTGTTCCAGCCCTTGTTGGTAAAGTACTGCCGAACAAGCGCCGCGCCTCCGGCGACGGCCGGCGTTGAGTGGCTGGTTCCCGAAGAGGCGGAGAAGAGTTGCTGGCCCGTCGGATAGAAAATGCCGCTGTTGATGCCGCCGCAAATGCCGCTGGCGTTGAAGCAGGAATCGGCCTGGCCGGTGGATCCGGCCGTGGCTGTCTGGATAACGCCGCCCGTTATGTGTGTGGACGGCGCGACGATGTCCGGTTTGATGCGTCCGTCGGCGCAGGGGCCGCGACTGGAGAAATCGGCGATATCGTTGGCATTGTCCGCCTGGGTGTCCGGAACGCCGCACCCGTCCACGGCTCCGAAAGCGCGTACATTCTCACTGCCGCCAACGCTTATGACGTTCTTGCCCGTTCCCGGGGCTCCAACCGTCTGGTCGTTGGGACCGGCATTTCCCGCCGCAAACACAACAACCATCTCCTGGTTGCCGCCCATCGGAACGGACGAGCCCGCAGGCTGGGCATCGCGCACCAGAGCGTCGTAGGCCTGTGAATCGATGGTGTACTGGCCGCCCGAGCCGCCGCCCCACGAGTTGCTGGTAATCCTCGCTCCGTCGCGGTAGGCGCGGGAGAGCATGTTTTCGTAATCCGGATCGGTGAAGGATTCCGGGTCGAAGATGGTGGACGATCCAATCTTCACGAACGGGGCAACACCCAGACCGTACTGGTACCCGGCGGTGTCTCTGTGCGGATACGTGCTCAGGTTGTCGAATCCGCCGACTATGTGCGCGTTCAAGGTGCCGTGCCCGTCGCACCCCTTGATGGTGCTTCCGGAGTTGGCGGTGCCTTCCAGGCGGGCATACGCCACGCGCGAAGGCTGGGCTTTGCTACCGCCCGTATAAAGACCGGCGTGGTTCGGCGTTGTGGTACCGACATCGATACCGCTGTCCGCGATGTCCACCACAAATCCCGATTCGGTGAATTGCTGTTGTGTAAATCCGACCGACGTGAGCCACGAGAGGTAACCAGTTCCGGTCAACTGGCCCGCCTCGGTAACGGCTCCGGCGACAATCTGGTTCTGACGTTCATCAAGCAGGCGCGGGCGTTCGTAGGGCTGGATGGAAATCACGTCCGGGCGGTTGGCAATCTGTTTGATGTCGCGGGGGCGAAGTCGCGCGACAGCGTTCAGGTAGGGTCCCTGCTCAAACGGGCGCCGAACGGCCTCGACCTTCAGCGAGTCAATCAGCGCAACAGTGCCCGAATTGGTCTCCTTGTCGCGAACCATCTGCACGGCAAAGTCCCGGCTTTCCTCAATCGGAGAGGTCTTTCCGTTGGGAACCGACCTGGTTGAGGACGCCGATATCTTCCATTCCGCCGGGAAGGAACCGAACCACTGTACGTAGGAACGCGATGCCGTTGCGGAACGAAGGGATTGGATGCTTTTGGCGTCGCCGTAGACGAGGTAAGCGTTGTTCGGGATGTAACAAACCACCTGGACTCCGGCGTTCAGCAGGGATTCGTGCCACTCCGGCTGAACCGGACCGGCGAAGTGGACGAGGTGCAGGCGCTTGCCGGAGAAAGAGTCGTCCGTCGGCGGCAGTGCGTGAAGCCGCGGCGCAGTGGTATCGACGTGCCCGGAATTCAGTTCCAAAACATTGGCGGTGTCGCGTATGAGCGACACGCTGATGCTGTCGGGACCGGTGAAGGCTTCGGCGCCGACTTCATACCATTGGAATGACCCATAATCGCCGATCAACGTGCCGCCCCTGGCCGTGATGAGTGCCGACTGGGCCGGGCTCTCCGCAACGACTTTGTGCCGGTCTCCCGGGCTGAGATAAGCCGACGCCGAAACGCCACCGGTTGTAATCAGCAGGCCGGCAAGGGCCGCGATACCCAGTTGTGCGCGAATAGCGTTGATTAGTGCCATGGGTCATACTCCTTCGGGCTTACTGCGAGTCTACGGAATCACTGAGGGGCGATAATCCTGATGGGAATCCAAGCGGTCGGCTCACATCGAGGGGTCGCGGCCAGGACTGTGTCATACTATCCAATTCTCGGGCTTGGCGGGCAAATCCAAAGCCGTTGACTCGGGTCACGGAAGAATACCGATGGCCTCAAGTGCTTCACCCGCGCGGGTGCAAGTTTCTCCGTTCATCGGTTCCCATCGGTATTCGGCGCTGTCGCATATGCCGCGGTACCACTGCCCGGTCGGATCCACACAAGGAAACCACCAGGCGGTCGGGCGTGATTGTACGTGTACCAGCCCTTCAGCAACGAGCCAGAGATCGCGGACGCGGCGCCATCGGCTCAGTTCAGCTTTGCCCGCCAGTTCGGCCAGCCTCACCTCGCGCAAGGCAATTTCAGAATCCGACTTGATGGCTTTGCGCCGTTTCGAAATAACGGCGAGGTTGCCGAGCAGTTCGCCCGCGCAGTCGCGCAACCTTCCGATACGCGTTTCGTACTCGGAACGGACTCTTAACGCCTTCGCATATTCGGAATCGACCGCCGCGTCCGCGCCAAGCGACTGCTTCGGGAGAATCGATTCGCGGAAATGCCGCCCTTTTTCGGCCTCCATCTCATTGATTTGCGACCGGACTTCTTTCAGCGATTCCAACTGCCGTCGGCTGAGTTGATTCAACGCCCAGATGCGGATGCCGTTCTTGCGCCGTTGCTTCCGAAGGTTCAGGTACTCGTCATATTCGGCTTGTGCTGACTCGGAACGCGAAGCCTCCCGCCGCAACCACGCACCGGAACCTCGCAGTTCGCGGATTTCAGCCAACTCGCGCCGGGAAGATAGCACGGCTTCCCGCCAGCCGTTCTGAACGCTTTCGGCGGACACCCGTTCCCGCCCGAAAGCGGCGGCGAGGTGTTCCGGCAACCGGAAACATCCTCCGGCCGATCCGATCGTATCCAGCGGTCGGACTCCCAGGCGCAGGATCGGGTACAACTGAAAACCGATGCCGTCCTCCAGCAACAGGCGGTTCCAGCGGCAGGAATTGGTGACGTATCCCGAGCCGGTTTCGTTTAGGAGCATCACATATTCGTGCGCCAACATAGGAATCAACGCGACAGCCTTGCCGATAAGAGCGATGCCTTCACCGAGTTCCTGTTCCAGTGTTTTCGCGAGTTCCCGCCGGTTCCGAACGGGTGAGGTAAGTGGTATCACGATCGGATCATCGGTGTCCACGCGAATTTCGGAGGGATGCAGATGAATGGTACCCCGTCCGCGTCCCGGAATCGCAAGGTCGAACGGAATGGCATTCTCACCGAACCGGTCCAGTGTGGCTATGCCCGAATCGTGAACGGCGGTGTTGTAGTGTTTCCGCGCGATAGAGGCGGTGCCGGGATTCAGAAAGATATCCAGAGGGCGAAATCGCAGGCGTACGGCGGTGCGGCGGTTGAAGCGCATCAAGTCCGAGGATCGGGCATATTCCAGGTCGCCTGGTTGTGAACCGAGCAGTGTTGCATAGATTTCGGGAAGCAGGGAGAGATACAGATCGGCGAGGCAGGCGTCCGGGTGTCCGGCAACGTAGTCACGGATGCGAATCCGCAGGATATCGGCGAAGGAACCAAGTGCCCGGTTCGCGATCGATTCCGTTTCGGCAAGGGCCCATTCCACCTGCTTACGAAGCGCTTGCCCGCATTCCATCAATTTCACATCGCCGGCCAGTCTGCGGCGGCCTCTCGTTTGAGCCAGTCCCCGCCATCCCCACGCCATCGTCAACCGGTCCAGCGCCTCCGAATCCTCTGTTGCGGACAGTGCCCGGTGAACCTGTACCCCGTGCGATGCCATGGTGTGGCAGTCCGGAACCGTCTCGGCCCCGAACAGGCAGGACATCTCGCCGACGGCGGCCCATAGTCCCTGTGTGGTGCCGTCGTTGTGGGGAACAACATCAAACGGTTTCGTGCCGGCGGGCGGGCGTGGGAGGCGCGAGAAGTAGTCGGTGTCCATCACCGCCAGAATCAGGCGCGCGCCGGGTATCTGCTTGTCCAACAGCGCCTTGAAAGTCGCCTTAACGGGATCATCCCAAAGCGCTGTCTGGGCAAGCGTCAGGATGGGAACACCGCGAAACCGCTGTGTCAGGTCTTCCAGTATCTTCCGGGCGGAATCGGTCATTCTATGTAATGGCGCGGCAAATCATACAGCCGATTTCAACAGTGCGGCGAGAACCTCCGGTTCCCGATTCGACAATCCGTTCGCGGCGGCCCTCGTCATCAACCACCACACGAAGACGGCGTAAACGACCGCGGCGGGAATACTGAGCCATAGCCACGCCGACTCCCGCAACAGCAATGGTACAACGAACGCCCCGGCCACGGGCAGAGACAAACACACGGCCGCCGCAATCATCAGGATGAAGCCGAAACAACCGAAGAAAGTGAACCCCGATGAGCGGGTTCCATACGGATTCTGTCCCCGTTCCGGAAGCGGGTAGGGGTGGTAAACCGACAGAATGTTGCCGGCGGCCACGCAAACAAGCGCCAGTGACTGACCCGCGATGACCGCCGCGGGGAAAAGAGCCGGACGGTGTACCAGCCACGCCGCGACGGCGCACAGGATCAGGTTCCCGGCGGTGGCGAAAACCATGTTCGCCAGGTTCTTGCCAACTATGATATCCATTCGCCGGGTAGGCAGTGTAAACAACAAGCCGATTCCGCTCCGGTCCCGTGCGAAAATGTTGTGGCTGATTACGTAGGTTGCCATTCCGAGAGCGGCCATCACGCCAACAAAAACCCAGGCTCCCGACCGCAGAATGTAGGCAAGGCCGGACTGGCCGTTATCCGAAGACGAGAATATTAGAATGATCGGCCACGCCACCATCCAGCCGATATTGCGCACAAGATCGACCTTGACGGCGGGATCGCGCATCATAGTGCGCCATTCCAACTCGTACATCGCGGCTACGGCTGGAGGCAGAAAGCGCGCCAATCGTGATTGGTTTCGCCGGCGTACCGAGCCGTTCGAACGGGAGACGGCTTCCCCGCTGGCTTTCGCGTTTCCGTACTTCTCCAGCGCCAGGTCGCCGGTTACAATACGGTGGACGAGGACACCGGCGATGCGAACCGTGGCGTAGCAAACGATTAGGAGAAGCGATATTCTCCACGCGAATGACAGCCAGTCGCCCCGGTTCAGGGCAAAGGCGGCGTCGACAGCCCAGCCCGGCGGACTGAACTTCACCACCCGGTCCGGCCTGGCAAACATCAGGTAACCCATGGCGGTTTCGTCGAACCGCCGGATCATAACCTGGTAACCGCTGAAAAAAACGATTCCCCCGACCGATACCAGGACGAACCAGACATCCTTGATACGACGAGACCTCAGCAATCCCCACAACAGCGTCGTAACCGCTTGCGATAGCGAGATGGTGTGAAATACGAAAACGACGAGAACGAACAGCAGGAGAATCGCGGTAAGGGGATTGGTCGCGAGCCCAATCGGAATCGCCAACAGCGGGATCAGCGCCGTCAGCACGGGCATATCGAGGAATCCGCCGAGGATGTTCGCAAAGTAAAGCCGGCCCGGCGGGATGGGGTATTGCAGTATCTTTGAAAGGTCCAGACTCTCGTTGACCGATGCCGCCAGCAAAGGGGCGGCCAGCCACATGATGTAAAGCGTCGCCAGCGCTCCGTGAAACATCGGGCGGGACATCTCGGCGGGAAATGCCCAAAGCACCACAAGCGCCGCGAAGTACAAAGCAAGGCTGAATGCGACAACAAACGGAGCGCCGATGGCAAGGCCAACAAGCAGAGCTTTCGTTTTCTTGTACGCACCCAGCGAGAGGCGCACCTTCAACCACAACAAGGCCGATATCTGATGGCTTGCCGTGGAAGGCGGAAACACGCTTTGGGGTGTTGTGGACTGCACGGATTCATTCTAGCGTGACAATCGTCGTTACGCGACACCGGAGCCGGTACACTTCGTCCGTTTGACCGCCATCCGACAGCCTCCCTACACTGACTCATGCGCGTTAGGAAGGCTGTTCCGCCTCCGCCCTGTCGGGCTTCGGCGGACAGGAATGCCGAAGGAGGCTCTTTTTGTTACTGACCGTTACGCCCAATCCTGCGCTGGACAAGACCTATCTTGTCGATCGGCTCATCATCGGGCGTGTTCACCGTCCGCTTGAAATCGGCGAACACGCCGGTGGCAAGGGGATCAACGTAGCAAGGGCGGCTGTGTCGCTCGGCCTCCAGTCCTCGGCTACGGGTTTTCTGGCGGGACACAACGGTGATCTCGTGCGCAATCGGCTGGAACCGGCGCGCATAGAAGACGGCTTTGTTACAGTTCCGGGTCAAACCCGCCTTTGTATCGCCATCGTGGACCGTGATACAGGCACGCAGACGGAGATCAACGAACCCGGACCGACGATTGACCAGGCCGCACTGGACTTGTTCCAGGAACGGTTTTCGGCCCTGTTGGAGCGTTCGCATACGGTGGCGCTTTGCGGAAGCCTCCCGCCGGGGGTGCCGGACGGCTTCTACGCGGGATTGATCGGGCAAGCCAAGTCCCGCGGCATCCGCACCGTGCTGGACACGAGTGGAGAGCCATTGCGGCACGGATTGGATGCCGTTCCCGATTTTGTCAAGCCCAACGCGACGGAAGCGTCGGATTTGCTCGGCCGGGAGATCGAGACGGTCGGTGACGCGGCGGAGGCGTGCCGGATTTTTCTGGAGCGCGGCGTCAAGACGGTTGCCATTACACTTGGCCGGTGCGGAGCCGTGGGCGCGGACGAAACGGGCGCATGGTACGCCGAAGCGCCCGAGATTCAGTTCGCAAGCGCGGTCGGAAGCGGTGACGTGTTTCTGGCCGCCTTCCTGGTGAAATGGTTGCAGGGCGCGGACCTTTCGGAGCGCCTGCAGTTTGCGTCGGCGGCCGGAGCGGCCAACGCGATGGTTTACGGCGCCGGTGTTTTTGAAACGCACACCGTCCAGAACCTGACATCGCGTATCAGCGTCACAAGACTGTAGTCAGAATTATGGAAACGGCCGATCACCGATCGGCCGGGCGCGTCACTGCGACTGGTGGTGTCAAATGCCGGGTACAATGGAACTGGTCGTCATATTCGCCGTGGCGCTCATCATCTTCGGCCCCAAGCGGATGCCGGAGATAGGCAGGAGCGTCGGCAAAGCCATGCGTGAATTCCGTAAAGCCAAGGCTGATCTTCTGGGTGACCTGACCTCGGACATCCAGGAAGCCAGGGACATGGCGCTGTCGAACGTGGATACATCCCGTCGAAAATCGGAGGAAACCAAATGATCGGCTTGGAGTTATGGTCGCGGCAGATCGCAATCGGGCTGGGTCCCACGGAACTGTCGATTCTGCTTGTTGCGCTTGTTGTGCTGTTTGGCGCCAAGAAATTGCCGGAACTCGCGAAGGGTATGGGACAGGGCATCAAGGAGTTCAAGAAGGCCGTAGGTCCTGATGAAGAGGAACCTGCGAAACCCTCCGCCGCGGCCGAAGGCGACAGCGAGAAGGAAAGCGATAAGTGATTAGCGTGAGGAACTCAGAGGGAATATGATCAAGGATCAACTGGCGAGACTGATACACAAGGCCGTTGAAAGCGCCGTGGAGGACGGCTCCCTTGTGTTGTCCGGCGAGATCACGCTGGACGACATGAAGGAACCGCCGAACAAGGAACTCGGGGATTTTGCCTGCAACGCCGCTTTGTCGCTGGCGCGCACGGTCGGTAAATCACCCCGCGAGGTGGCCCGGATCATACAGACGCACATTCCGGATAACACGCTTTTGGACAGAGTTGAAATCGCCGGTCCCGGTTTCCTGAACCTCTACCTCAAGCCGGACTGGCTTTACTCCGTCATCCGCCGGGTTCTCGTCGAGGACGTGAAATACGGTCACTCCACAGACCACGCGGGCGAACGCGTCCTGCTGGAGTTCGTGAGCGCCAATCCCACTGGTCCCATCCTCGTCGTGCAGGGTCGCGCGGCCGCGCTGGGCGACGCTCTAGCCGCGCTGTTGGAGACACAGGGCTACGAAGTTGCCCGCGAGTATTACATCAACGACTACGGAAATCAGGTCGGCAATTTCGGACGGAGCCTGGACGCGCGCTACCGCCAGGAACTGGGCGAGGATGTCCCTCTTCCTGAAGACGGCTACCACGGGGAATACGTAAGAGACCTGGCGATCGAAATCATCAGGGAGCAAGGCGCGAGCCTGCGGGATATGCCGGAAGAGGAACGCGCCGAACGGCTGGGACGGCTGGGCGTCGAGAAGATGGTGGCGTTGCAGAAGAAGGCGATGTCCGATTTCGGCGTGTCCTTCGACCAGTGGTTCCATGAGAGCACCCTGCACCCGGACGCCGTGGCCGATACGCTGGCCCATCTGGAACGTGAAGGACACACGTACGTAAAGGACGGCGCCCTGTGGCTCAAGTCGACGGATTTTGCTGACGACAAGGACCGTCCATTGCGGCGCTCGAACGGCGCGACAACGTACATCGCCGCCGATGCCGCTTACCACCGCAACAAATTCGACCGCGGCTACAATCTGCTCATCGACATCTGGGGACCCGATCACCACGGATACATCCAGCGCACCAAGGCCGCTATTGCCGCGCAGGGATACGACCCGGAGCGCTTGAAGGTTATCATCCACCAGATAGTGCGGCTGTACTCCAACGGCGAGATAGTCGTCAGCAGTAAGCGCGCCGGCAATGTGCTGGCGCTGGACGAACTGATCGAAGAAGTCGGCGCTGACGCCGCGCGGTTCTTCTTCCTTCTGCGCGACAGCCAAAGCCCGCTGGACTTCGACCTGGACCTCGCCAAAAAGGAATCCAACGAGAATCCGGTATACTACGTGCAGTACGCCCATGCGCGCATCTGCAGTATCCTGAAGCGCGCCGCTGACCAGGGCTTCGCGCCGGTGGATCCGGAAAAGGTGGACCTGTCCCTGTTGACGCACGAAACGGAACTGGCCCTGATGCGCCGGCTGGCTGATTATCCGGAGGACCTGACCCGGTTTGCCAATGATTTTGGACCGCACGGCCTGACACGGGCCTCGATGGAAACGGCGCAAACATTCCACCAGTTCTACACCCAGTGCCTGGTGCTGGGAGACGACGCCGACCTTAGCGCGGCGCGCCTCGCCCTGTGTTCCGCGGCGCGAATCGTGCTGAGGAACATGCTGGGAATTCTGGGCGTGTCGGCGCCGGAAAGCATGAGCCGCCAGTAACGCTTACAACGGAGTTCAATAGCGTCGAAACCTTATGATTCGTCACCCTTCGCTGTCCCCGGAGAAGACTGACTGGGGCGATGACCCGGTCGAACCGCCGCCGCCGCCATCGGCGGGGCGTTCGTTCCGTCTCGGGGTGTCCGCCGCGTACGACTACATGGGAACGACTATTCTGGCATCCGCCGTGTCGTTTGCGCTGATGTTCCTGCCGGCGGCTTACGGGGCGTCGTGGCTGGTTCGGCTGATCGATCCCGAACAACGCGCGGCCAGCGTGCGCGGTTTGATTGTTCTGTTGCCGTTGGCTGTGTTGATTCTGTCGCCGTTCATAGCCGGTCTTTACGCTCTGGCTGCCACCATGTTTCGCCGCGATGATCCGCATTTCCTCACTGTCTTCCGCCAGGGCAAAAGGTTGGCTTTGGGCGCGTGGGCGCTCGGTTTCACACAATTGCTGGTAACGGTTGTGCTGTCCGCGGATACTGTTTTCCTGCTGACACGACCGCAGACGCCGTTCAAGGTTATCGGCATTCTGACCGGCTACATTCTGTTGCTCTGGGCGATGATGGCAACGTACCATTGGCCCTTGCTGATTGAGCAGGAAAAGCCGCTGAGAACGACCTTGTACCGCGCGTTTCTGCTCGCGATGGCGAATCCCTGGTATACCCTCATCACAACCTTCTTGTTCAACGTGTTGTTGATTGGACCGATTCTGCTGGTTCTTACGTGGCAGTACGGCCCCGCGGTGCTCGTTCCCGTGTCGCTGGCCTGGGGCGCTCTTCTCACGTGCCTTCAAACGTCGGCGACGCTTGAGATTCTTCGGAAGTACGACTCTCCCGCTGAAGGAGAGCAGGCGTGAAGCGGGAGGTTCCGCCCGGGTTCGAAAGTCTCCTGAATGCCTTGCCGGAACCCGTCGCGCTGATCGATTCCACGGGCAAAATCATCACGGAAAACAGGGCCTGCGACCGCCTTTTGCGCTCAGCGGGAGTCAGCAATCCCTTTGTCTACGACACGGCGCCGGCGATCGAGTCGTTGGAACACGAAGAGGTCGCACACTTCACGGTGGAGGTTCACGGAGAGACGGAATCCCGGTATCTTGCGTTCAGCCTGGGTTCCGCCACGCAAACCGGTTGCCGCTGTCTGTGTGTCCGCGAGGTGACGGACGAACATCGACTCCAAGCGCGCCTTGCTCGATCAGAACGTCTTGCCGCGGCGGGCGAACTGGCCGCGGGGGTGGCCCACAACTTCAACAACATCCTGGCCGGCATCTCCGCCGAAGCGCAATTGCTGAGACTGCGCGCCCAGCAGGAGCAACTCGACAGCCAGACTGCGGAAGCCGCCGAGACCATCTACCGCGAGTCCATGCGGGGCGGGCAGGTGGCCCGGGATCTTCTGCAATTTGCCAAGGGTCAGGACACCCGGATTACGGAAGTCGACGCGGTTCGCGTTGTCGGCGAGGCCATTCGCCTGGCCAGGGTGGCACCCGGTGCTGTAAAAGTGGAGTTCCGTCAGGATTTCCCCGATGATCTGCCGTTCGTGCTCAGCGATGCCGGTCTTTTGCATCAGGTGGCATTGAACATCCTTCTCAACGCCGTCCACGCTATGCCGAATGGAGGATACCTCGAAGTGCGAGGACGCTTGAGGTACGATAATGGAAAACCATCGCACGTCGAGATTGCCTTTGAGGATTCGGGTGTAGGAATTCACCCGGAAAACACGGAGCGGATATTCGAGCCGTTCTTCTCAAGGCGTGCGGATGGAACGCAGGGCGCTGGCCTCGGGTTGAGTATCAGTCGGGCAACCTTGCGCGGCATGGGAGGCGATATCACGCTCCAAAGTCAGGTTGGCCGCGGCACGATTATGACCGTGATTCTACCGATTTCAGCACAAAGCGGTTGAACATGACTCCCAAATCCGGTATCATTGGCATATAAGTTGCCAATCCGGCCATCCTTCACGCTGTGCCACGTTCCGACGTGGAGCCGTTTGTATGCAGACACAATCACAAGTCCTGCGAACACAGGTAAAGGCGGACCCCCGCCTGATCCTTGCCAACACTATCCTGCACATGTCCTGTACCGAGTTACAGGAAGCTATCGATCTGGAGCTTCTGGAGAATCCGCTACTCGAGAGGTCCGAGGACGAATTCTGCGAAAAGTGCGGAGAACCCCCTGCCCGTTGCAAGTGCCATCTGCCGCTCCCGGAGCGCCGTGTCATGGAGGACGGAGTTCCGGACAGATACGAAAGCGGAACATCGGTTGCCGCATCGGATTACAGCGATCCGCTGGGTCAGATTGAGCAGAGACCCACGCTTGGCGAGCATCTTATGTGGCAGGCTCGTGCCGTTGCGGAAACAAGACTGCACAAGATTATCGAGTTTCTGGTATCCTGTCTCAACCACTCCGGTTATCTCACGGTTTCCGTCGAGGATGTGGTTCGTATCCTGGGGGTGCCGGCTGAGGACGTGGAAGCGGCGTTGGCTGTGGTCCAATCCCTGGACCCGATCGGTGTGGGTGCTCGCGATCTGCGCGAGTGCCTGCTTATTCAGATCAGGGCGCTGGAGCGTGATGAAGAACAACAGCCGCATCCGCTGGCTCGTGCGATGATTGAGGATTGTTGGAAACCCCTCTCGTCAAACAAGATCGGCGCTCTTGCCAAGATCCTGCAGGTGAGCCAGGAAGAGGCCGAAGAGGGGGTTGCCTGGATTCGGAAGACTCTGTGCCCGCACCCGGGTGAGAACTTCCGCGAACCGTGGGAAACAGACAGGCACCGCTCGGAACCTTCGATTCGACCCGATGTGTTGGTTTCATACGGCGACGACGGTTCGTTGATTGTGACGGTGCTGGACCACGAGCGGACGCAACTGCGACTGGACGCCGAATACACTCGGCTTCTTCGGCAAATGCAGGCTGATCCGGGGAGTTTTCCCGAAGCCGAACGGAAGGCGCTGAACGAATACTGGATGCGCGCGCATATGTTCATGCGCAGTCTGGGTCAGCGGAAGGAGCTTCTACTGCGCGTTACGGAGTGCATACTGGAGCACCAGGAGGCCTTCTTCCGGTCCTTGAATCCTCACGATCTGGTGCCGCTGACACAGACGAACATTGCGGCCATGTTGCACGTACACGAGTCTACCGTCAGCCGCACGGTCGCCGAAAAGTATCTGCAGATGCCGGATGGTGACGTTGTGCCGTTCTCATTCTTCTTCGGCCGGGCGACTAATCTGAAGCAGATGGTGGCGGAGTTGATCGAGGCGGAAGACCGCCGCCGCCCGCTGAGCGACCAGCGTATATCCGACATCCTCAAGGAGCGCGGATACCAGGTGGCAAGGCGCACGGTGATGAAATACCGGGAGGAACTGAACATCCTCTCGACAAGGCAACGGGCGCTCCGATAGTTTTTTTACGTCGGAAGTTGCCAACAACGCGTGAAATGAAGCACAATCACGGCGGAAGTGTTGCAATGCCGCCCGACGCGTGATGGAAAGCGTTGGGGTGCAGGACCGGTGCAAGGCAACCTCCAATAATATCTGAGCGAATCCGTGAACCGCGGAAGGTTCTTCTGATTCGCCGCGCAGTGTTCCCTCCCGCCACTGGGCAGGTTGTGGAGAGACCACGATGGAACAACCTTTGGGACGCCTGGTCGTCGTTGACGACGAACCGAGCATCTGCCGCGCACTATCTGGAATCTTCGAGTGCGCCGGCTATAAAGTAACAACCTTCAATCAAGGCAACGCGGCTCTGGAGGCGATTGCCGCAGATACCGAGATCGACGCCGTCATCACCGATTTGATGATGCCTGATCTGAACGGTATCGACCTTCTTCGGAACCTTCGCGAACGCGGTTCCGAAGTGCCCCTGTTGATCATGACGGCTCACAGCGACGTGGAAACGGCCGTCGCCGCGATGAAAGCCGGGGCTTTTGACTACGTGTGCAAACCGTTTGACGCGGAGGAGATGCGGCTTAAGATCGAACGCGCCATTCGCCAGCGAAGCCTTCAGCGCGAGAACGATTACCTCCGTCGCGAACTCCACACACGGTACAAGTTCGACAACATCATCGGTTACAGCGAACCGATGCAGGAAGTTTACTCCCTGATCGCCAAGGCATCCAAGTCGCGCACCAATGTACTGATACGGGGAGAGTCGGGAACCGGCAAGGAACTTGTGGCGCGCGCCCTGCACTACAACAGCGTCCGAGCGGCCAAGCGCTTCGTGGCGGTCTCATGCGCGGCACTTCCGTCTGAACTTCTCGAAAGCGAGTTGTTCGGCCACGAGAAGGGGGCCTTCACCGGAGCCCTGTGGCAAAAGGCCGGAAGGTTCGAGTTGGCGGAGGGAGGCACGCTGTTCCTCGACGAGATTGGTGACATTGCCCCGCATGTTCAGATCAAGTTGTTGCGTGTTCTGCAGGAACGGGAATTCGACCGGGTCGGCGGCATTAAGCCCATTCGGATGGATGTTCGCCTGATCGCCGCCAGCAACCGCGACCTGGAGGCGGCCGTCACCCGCGGCGATTTCCGCGAAGACCTTTATTACCGCGTCAGCGTCATTCAGATCAAGTTGCCGCCTCTGCGCGAACGGAAGGAAGATATCCCGTTCCTCGTGGAGTATTTCCTGAAAAAGTACGGCGAACAGGACGACCGGCGTGTCCGGACCGTGGACGAGGCGTCCATGGAGTTGCTTCAACGTTATGACTGGCCCGGCAATATCCGTGAACTGGAAAATGCCGTTGAACATGCCGTTGTCATGGCGGACGAGGGCGCTTCCACCATCACCCCCGATCTTCTTCCGTTGCATGTGCAACTGGGGCAGGGAGTGAAACGTTTGGCGCCGATAACAGAAGCCCCTCCAACCGTAACGCAGGCACCGCCTGTCAACGGAAATGCGCCGGCGCCGACACCGGTTGTGCCGCCGCCGTCGCCAGGCAACGGAACGGAGGCGCCGAAACCGACCGATTTCAATGGCGTGGTAGCCGAAACGGAACGCCGGATGCTTATAGAAGCGCTCGAGAGCACGGACTGGAATCTGACGCGCGCGGCGGAACTGCTCGGCATTTCATTCCGCAGCATGCGCTACAACGTTAAGAAGCACGGTTTGAGCCGCGAAGAAAACGGCATCTCGAAGGCGAATGCCGCCGGGGAAGCGTCGGACGCCTTGGCTTGATTCTTGCTGAGATACCCCTGAGGAGAGCGAATCCGGTGTCTATAACCGGAGCATAAAGGGGTATCGCCGCACGTGGAACCGGGCTTTCAGAGGCAGGTCGTGCTGGTGGTGGACGACGAACAGAATCTCGTTCGCGTCCTTGAAGCGCGTCTTCGCCAGTCCGGCTACGTTACGCTGTCGGCGTTCAATGCCGCCTCAGCGCTGATGGCGATGCGGCGGTATCCGATCGGGGCGGTTGTGCTGGACCTGTCGTTGCCGGACCTGGACGGACTGGACGCGTTGAGAGCGATGCGCGCCATTCAGCCGGAACTTCCAGTCGTGCTGATCAGCCCGTACGCCCGGCCGGACGAATTGGACCCGGAAATCGTGTTCCTCCAGAAACCGTTTGACATTGAGGAACTTGTCCGATCGGTTGACCAGGTGCTGGCAGGAGGTGCATCCGGCAGGGATCACGCCGGATACTCACCGTTTATCGCGGGAAGGCTGTTGCTGGTTCGGGCTCCCTCGGATCCCGTGGAATCCAGCCATCGCGGGGTTGTTGAGTGGCAGAACCTGGACACGCTGGAAGTATCGTTCAATCCGAGAGACTATTGGCCCGAGCGCCCCGGCGTTGGCGAGGAGTTGTTGATTTCATCGCCGGGCACGGATGCCCTGTATGAGTTTCGTTCGACCGTTCTGGCCTGGCGGCGCGACAACCATTTGACGCTTCGCAAACCGGACCTTATTCAACGGGTTCAGCGTCGAGTTGAAGTCAGGAAGCCGGTCCGCTTTATGGTGATGGTTCGTTCAGCGAGCCAACCGGAAGACCTGCCAGTTGCGTGGACGGTTCGCAACATCAGTGAAAACGGCCTGATGATGGAAGGGAAGGGCGCCTTCGCCGCGGGCGAGAGGTTGGTTCTGCAACCGTTGGAAGGCTCCGAAGCCGGAATCCAGTGGGAATCCGAGGTAGTGTGGACACGGAAGCGCGGGGATTCGGGTTTGTCGTGTGCAGGCCTGCGCTTTGTGACACTGCCTTTCGGGGCCCGGCGATGGTTGAGTGATTATTGGCGAAACCTCACGGATTCAACGTCGTCTTGACCATGTGACGCGCTTGGAAGGCCGGGATTCGCGAAAAGCGGCAAGCGCGGGCGTTTCTCTCTCGTCATCGCACGATATCTTGCGATAGTATGTTTATGACGGCAATCTTGATTCAGGCGCCGGTTTGAGGCGCCGCGACATCGGAACCGCGAGGATGAAAGCAGGGACCTTCGTGGGTCCGCTTTCCTGTGCTTCTTGCGGGCACTGCAGTTTTGGGAACCTGATGGAAACACGTCCGGGCGACTCCCGGGAATTGTGGAGGATAGTTTATGAAGTCAATTAGACGGGCCTGGCTGGCCGTCTTGGCGATGGCGGCGATGGTTGTTGTCACCCAGTCCGCTTACGCCAAAGAGTACACGATTACGTCCGGCGATTCCGTCAGCATCAAGGTCGTCGGCGAGAACGAACTCACAAAATCGTACATCGTCAACGATGAAGGCAAGATTTTCATGCCGATGATCCGCGAGGTGGTCGCGTCCGGCAAGACCGCGCTGGAACTGCAGGCGGAAATCACAAAGAAGCTTTCCGAGTACATCAAGAATCCTGCCGTTACGGTTGAGGTCACCAATCCCACCAATACCGGCGTGTGGGTGACGGGCGAAGTGATGACCCCCGGCGAAATCAAGGTCAAGCCGGATGCCCGCCTTCTGGACCTGATTCAGAAAGCCGGCGGCCTCAAGGAAACGGCTAACAAGTCCGGCGCCATTCTGTTCCGAGGCAGTGAGTCCAATACCATCGACCTCGACAAGTTGATGAAGGGGGACATGAACCTCAACCTCCGAATCGAACAGGGGGACCGCCTGCATGTTCCGAAAGAGATCGACGGCAAAGTGAAGGTGCTTGGCGAAGTTGTGACTCCCGGCGAGAAGGACCTGAAGCGCAACATGACCCCGATGGAAGCGATTCAGGCGGCTGGAGGCTTCAAAGATACCGCGGACAAGTCCGTTGTCAAACTGATTCATAAGGACGGCAATACCGTAACTCTGAATCTTGAGGCGGAAGCCCGCGGCGACGAGAGTCCCGAGACAACGAATCTTTACCTGCAGGCGGACGATGTGATCCACGTCACCAACAACCGCAACTCGCAGGTCATCGTCACCGGAGCCGGTGTGAAAACGCCCGGTTCGTTCCCGTGGGAAGAGGGCATGACCGTGATGGACGCCGTAACCAAAGCGGGCGGATTCGCCGAGCGAGCGGTTACCGAGAAGATTCGCGTTGTGCCGAAGGGCGGCGGAACACCGAAGCCGGCGGACTTCAAAAAGTATCTTGACCTGGGCGATTCCTCGCAGAACTTCGCGCTGGACCGCGGTTCGACGGTCGTGGTGGAGCAACTGCCGCCCAAGGAAGACAAGGGACCCAAGAAGAACCTGCTTCAGTCCTTACTGGAAGTCACCCCCCTTATCTACATGTTCCGGTACTACCGGTAGACGCGTGATCATAACCGGGCCCCGCGGCGTGATTGTTAACACCACACGGGCCCGGTAGCCATACGGACGAAATATTGCCTGCCAACACACCCCAAACCAACCCTGAAACCGGCTTGTCGCTCGATTCCGGTCCCGCCTCCGTCGCCGTCATCGGCCTTGGCTATGTGGGACTCCCGCTTGCGGTAGAGTTTGCCCGCGCATCCCGACGCGTCATCGGCCTGGAAGTAGACGCGCGAAAAGTGGACAGCATCAACAAGGGAGAATCGTACATCCCGGATGTTCCCTCGGACGATCTGAAAGCTCTGATTGCGAACGGAACCTTGTCGGCAACGACGGACTTTGACGTATTGCGCGAGGTGGACGCGATTGTCATCGCCGTGCCGACGCCGTTGCGCAAGACGAAAGATCCCGATGTGACCTACATCGTGGCCGCGGCCGAGGAAATCGCCAGAAGGCTGAAGCCGGGACACCTCGTCGTGCTGGAAAGCACAACATATCCGGGTACCACCGAGGAGATTCTACTGCCCAAGTTCGAGGCTTCGGGTCTCAAGGTGGGTACCGACTTCTTCCTTGCATTCTCGCCGGAACGGGTCGATCCCGGAAGCCCCACACATCAGACACGGTCGATCACCAAGATTGTTGGCGGGGTTACCCCGGTCTGCACCGAGAAGGCGTTGGCCCTCTATCGTGGAGCTGTGGACGTGGTGCTTCCGGTTTCATCGGCGAAGGTCGCCGAAACGGCGAAGTTGCTGGAGAACACCTTCCGCGCCGTCAACATCGGACTGGTGAACGAACTGGCTTTGATGTGCCACCATCTGGGCGTTGATGTTTGGGAGGTTATCGACGCGGCCGCTACGAAACCGTTCGGTTTCATGAAGCACCTTCCCGGTCCCGGAATCGGCGGCCACTGCATTCCGCTTGATCCCTATTACCTGGCGTGGAAAGCGCGTCTCTCAGGCTTTGAAGCCAAGTTCATCGGCCTGGCCGGCGAGGTGAACGGACACATGCCAGAGCACGTGGTGCATCTGGTGGGCGACGGTCTGAATGAAGACGGCAAGGCCTTGCGCGGCAGTCGCGTGCTGGTCCTCGGCCTGGCCTACAAGAAGGACGTGGACGACGTTCGCGAGAGTCCGGCCTTTGAGATTATCCAGTTGCTCAGGGCGAAAGGCGCCGTGGTGCGGTACAACGATCCGTTCGTGCCCGGGACATCGCACGAGGGTTGGACATCGGAAAGCGCGCATCTGACCCCCGATCTGCTTCGGGATCAGGATGCCGTGATTGTTGTAACCGACCACTCTGCTTACGACTGGGAGAGCATCCTGCCGCACTGCCGTCTCTTCATTGACACGCGCAACGTCGCCAGAGGTCGTGAGAATCTTCCCGGAAGGCTCGTGAAACTGTGACATCCAATGCCGCATACGAAAAGCGACCCGGAAACGCCACAGCGAACCTGATTGCCCTTGGGCTGGTGCTTGTCGCCTTCGTGGTTCTGTTCTGGAGCACGTTTGTCAACATGGCCCAGCGCTGGGAGGACCCAACATTCTCCCACGGGTGGGTGGTGGTGCCCGCGGCGCTGGTATTCATCTGGGTTAAACGGAAAACCTTCGAGGGACTTCCGGTCAAGCCCTCGTGGTGGGGCCTGGTCATCGTCCTTCTGGGCGTTCTGTCGATGTTGATGGCGTTGTGGGCGGATGTGAAGTTCCTTCCGTTTTTGTCGGTTCTCGTCGTTGTGGCTGGCATCATTGTCCATCTGCTTGGGTGGCAGTGGTTCATCAAGCTGATTTTCCCGTACTCCTTCCTGTTTTTCATGGTACCGTGGCCGGACTTCCTGCTGGTCATGGTCACCGGGCCGATGCAGATACTGACGGCCACGTATTCCGCGTTTCTGGCCTCACTGATCGGTGTAGGGGTGTTCAGCGAAGGCGTGAACCTGCATATGACGAAGCCGGACGGCACCATCTGGCACTCCTTTGAAGTAGCCGTCGCGTGCAGTGGCATGCGATCCATGGTTGCCCTGATGTGCCTTGCGGCCGGATTTGCCTACTTCACCGAGGCGGCGCTCTGGAAGCGCTGGCTGTTGTTCCTGCTCGGGGCGCCTCTGGCCGTCATCGCCAACATATTGCGCGTGTTTGGTATACTTTGCATCGGGAACTGGATCAGCGTGGAACTGGCCAGCAAAGCGTTTCACGACTGGTCGAGCCCGGTTCTGTTCCTGTTCTGCACGCTTGGCCTGATGGCCATTCGGGACTTTTTAATGCGAAAGCCAAAACAGCATGGCACCCAGACGGAAGCACATCGGTCCAGAGAGGTAGAGGACGATGTCTTTTAGTTCGCACATACCTCTGGCTCGCATCATCGCCCTGCTGATTGTGCTGGTGGCGGCTGTACCGGCCGCTCGCATGGCAGAGAACGGAATCGGTTCGTCCCACGAATTCGGCCCTGTCGACCTGGTCGGCCTCCCGCTAAAGGTAGACGAATGGACGAAGGCAGGTGATCATCCGATTGACGAGATATCGCAGAAGGAACTGCAACCGGACGACTACCTCTCACGTGTCTACGAGGATCCGTCCGGATTCCCGATTGAACTTCTCGTAGTGTACGGGCATCTCAAGATGACGTTCCATTCGCCGGAGCAATGCCTTCCGGGGGGCGGCTTCCAGATCGCGGCCAAGGCGAAGGTTGGCACGCAAGACGGCCTGCCTTGGGACATGAATCTGTTTCGTATCGAGCGCAAGGACCGGGAAACAGGTCGCGTAGCCCGCGCCGTTGTCCTATACTGCTTTGTGCAGGGAGAGAAGGCAACTCCCAATCTCATTCAACATAACATCAATCTGCTGGCGGCCCACTTCTCGCGTCGCAAGCCGACAGGTGCGTTTGTCCGTATCGTGGTGCCGATCGCATCGACCGAACAAGTGGCCGTTGCGCGCGGCAAGTCCTTTGTGCGTTCCGTGTATCCGGAATTGCAGAAGCGAATCAGCCCTTCCGAATAGTTTGTAGAGTGGTCACGCAACGGCGTGGCAAAGCGTGCGACGCTTGGAATCATAAGGAGATAGTGCGCGATGGATTTCTGGAGAGCCTACCGGGTTGTACAACGCCGAAAATGGATCATCCTGGCGGCCGTACTGCTGACCACGGGTATCGTCAGCCTGGGAGCATTGACGATCGGCATGAGGTACGATGCCTCAACTGGTTTCGGTCCTACCGACCAGGCGGTTCGAAACGTGGTGTCCTCCGGCGTTGCCGATGCCAAGAACATCCTCATTACCGAGGATGCCCGTATGGAGGAAGTTCGCCGGATGGCCAGTGAAGTGACGGCCTCGGACAACTGCTCGCGCGCGATATACTATCTCGCCGCGGCTGGTCCGATTCGCGCCGTCGTAAGCAAGGCGTTGGCAAACACCCGTGATATCGAAAGCCTGAACAGCCCCAACGACCATGACAAGGTGGTCGAGATTGTGGGCGGTGTCATCGAAAAGACGCCGTACGAGCAGTTGGACCGGCTGGTGAAGGAGATTGGCGTTCCCGCCAGTTTGTGGGGCGAATTCATCTATCTGGACAACAAACTCTCCGCGTTCAATGTGCCGCGCGATTTCCTGCGCGCCGACAACGCCGCGACCAGTGTCCGAAACCTCTCCCAGAACATCGAAATCTCTATCCTCAACTCCCGGAACATGATTGCTTCGGTGCGCGACCGCGACCCGCGCAAGGCGGAGATACTCGCCAACGCGCTGACAGCGGCCTACCGGCAGAAATACGACGATCAGTCTCAGAGTGCCGCCAAGTCGAACATGAAGTTCTACGTTACGCAACTTGTCAGCGCCAGTCAGGCATTCACCCGTTCGCAGAATGCGCTTCGGGAGTTCCGAATCCGGCATAAAGACGTTTTCCTGCCGGACCAGATTGCCCACGCTATCCGGACGAGTGATGCGGCCAAAACGCAGTTGGACGACCTTCAGGAAAACCTGCAGGATCTTGACGCCCAGATCGCCGCTTCGCGCGCTCGGTTGGCCGCTATTCCGAGGATGCTCACTCGCACGCAGACAACGGACGATCCGATGATCCAGACCCTGCGCGACAAAATCAACAGCCTGAGCGCGGACCTGGCGGCCAAGCAGGGTCTGTATACGGACAAGAATCCGGAAGTCCAGCGCATAGAACAGCAGATTGCGACGCTTAAGAGCCAACTTGCCCGCGTGCAGAACTCCACCATTACCACAAAGACGGTGACGGAGAACGACGACTGGCTGGCCAAGGAAAAGGAACTGGCCAATCTGGTTCAACGGCGGCGCGGTATTGCCGCCCGCCAGGGCGTATTGCAGGCCTCGATGGCAAAGCAGGCAACACTGATCAACCAGTTGCCCGAGGTACAGACGGAGTTGGACAAACTGACCCGCCAGTACGCGGGAGCCTCCGAGCGTTACAACAATCTGTCGAAGCGGATGAACGAAGCCAAGGAGGAACTCCAGCAGACCGTTGCCAAGGGCTCGATGATTATCAACTACTGGGCGGGAACCTCCAACTTCTCGGCCAGCCATCCGGAGATTCCGGCGCGGCCGGGCGCTACCAAGCGAACCATCGCGATGATTGTTGCCGCGTTCCTGATCAGTCTTCTCGGTTCGATCGGCCTGATTGTTGGCATGGACCTTCTGGACACCACGGTGCGCACGCCACTGGACGTGGAGCGACTGCTGGAGGCGCCCGTCAGCGGAATCGTGCCGAGACTGCCCGGCGCAAACCCGCTGTTGATGCCGCAGATAACACACCGTCTGCCGAGTTCGGTTCACGCGGAATCCTACCGGTTCCTCGGAACGGACCTTCTGCTGTCCGCAACCGACAATCCGTTCAAGACGATCATGGTCGCCACGGCGAAACCAAACCAGGGTGGTACGGCTACCATCTGCAACCTGGCGATTACGCTCGCCCAGGCCGGCCAACGGGTGGCCTTGGTCGATGCCGACATGCGGCGCCCGTCCTTGCACGAGATCTTCAACCTGCCGAATGAAGTCGGCCTTTCAACGGTTCTGGAAAACGGACGTCTTTCGGCGGATGCTATCTTCCGCACGGACATCGAAAACCTGATGGTGATGCCGGGTGGACCCGCTCCGGCCAACGCATGGAAGCTTCTGCGTTCTCCGAAAATGAGGGAGACGATTGAGGACCTGGCCAGGGACTTCGACTTCGTCCTGTTCGACACGCCCAGTGCCGTTGTCTTTGCCGACGCCGCGACACTGGCCACGATGCTGGACGGTGTCCTTCTCGTTGTTCGCGCCAACGAAGCGCCTTCCGGCGGTGAGATGCAGGTCAAGAAACTGCTCAACAAGACACAAGCCCGCATCGTCGGTGTTGTGTTGAACGACATGCCCGTGCAACAGGTCGAATCCGCGCGTTACTACTCCTCGTACTATGCTCCGGGTACCAAGACGGAGATCGCGGAGGCCGCCTCCTCGTCCCGCCCGGCTCTTCCGGAGAAGACCGGGGACGACGAAATCTAGTATTCTATTTCGGGGAGGAAGGCGCGCTGGTTGCCTCCCTCCCCGAAACAGATGCTTGTTCTGGCATGAACGCTATTCTTCACTCCGAACGTAACCGGGCATCACTTGTCCGGATGTATCACGGCCTGAAACAGGTTAATGCGTAAAGACGGCACCAGAGTTCCTTCCGAGGCGGTTGGCTCTATGAAGCCCGGTTCCGCCGAAAACTGGAACGCGAATCCCAACTCGGACCGCAGTAACGGCCGGTGCGTCAACATTCGCGTGCTGGTTGTGGGAGCGGGGGAGGAAGGGCTCGAACTAGCGAGAAGACTGGAATCACGTCCGCAGTATACACTGGTCGGTTTTCTGGACGACGAGGCCGGATCGAATCACCCGGAGTCCGAACGCATTCTGGGAACCCGGGCCGATGTGCTGAGGGTGGTGGACGAGTTTGGTATCGACGAGGTCATGGTGGCGCAATCTCCATCGTGGCACCAGAAAATCGCGGAGGATCTGGTTCAAACGCACCCCCGGTTGAAGGTGAAGGTTGTTCCATCGCTGTACGAAACGATGATTGCCAAGCCCAATCTGCGCACTGTTGATGATGTGCCGTTGCTGGACCTGACCGCGCCGACGGGGCTTTCCTATCCGGCTCGTGCCGTGAAGCGGGCGATGGATATCGTGGTTTCAACCGTTTTGTTGACGGTTTCGTCTCCGGTGATGCTGGTTGCGGCGGTGGCAATCAAGGCATCAACTCCGGGTCCGATCCTTTTCCGGCAGGACAGGGTTGGGCGCAACGGACGCATCTTCAAGGTTATCAAGTTCCGGACAATGTATTGCGATGCCGAGGCCAGAACGGGGCCGGTGCTTTCCACCGGCGCGGATGACCCCCGCGTCACACGTGTCGGCCGTTTCCTTCGACGGGTACGCATGGACGAACTGCCGCAGTTCATCAATGTTCTGTTGGGGCATATGAGTATGGTGGGTCCTCGTCCGGAACGGCCCGTCTTTGTTGAGAAGTTCTCCGAAAGAATCATCGGTTACAACGACCGGCACAAAGTCCGTCCGGGTATCACCGGCTTGGCCCAGGTTTACGGAACTTATCTTACGGACCCGCACATCAAGCTCCGATACGACCTGATGTACGTGTACAATCAATCGCTGTGGATGGACATGCGGATTCTGTTCCAGACCATGATCGAAATGATGATCGGCGCGGGGAGCTGATGTTGGCGTATAGCGCCATTCGCGGGAACCGAGGAAAACAATTCCTGTTTTTTCCGGGCGCGGGTCGCCGCAAAGACCCACGCCTTTTTTGTTGACACAAGACCTACGGTAACGTGCAAAACGGCCTGAACCATAAAAGCCCGGGACTGCTTCGCCAGGTGGGACACTATTTCGGCGGACAGATAGCCGTCATGGCGGCGGGCCTCATCTCGATGCCCATCCTCACTCGCGCTTTTACCGAGGAGGAATACGGCATTGTCAACCTTCTCGGCGCGACCGTTCTGCTGGTGGTGGCCGCCAGCAAGATCGGGCTGTCGCAGGCTTCGGTGCGATTCGCCGGCCGGCCGCGAGAGGGAGAGGAACAGAACGAGCGGGAACTGCAATCCACAATCCTGATGGCGTCGTTGGTATCGGCAACGTTCTTCGCTTTAGCGGTGGTTGCGGGCGCTTGCGTGCTTCTATGGCTCGGTTCTCATCCGCGCGAGGGTCACGGTTTGCTGGCCTCCGAGGGCATTCAGCGTTTCCTGTTCGGAAACAGAAGCACCGCCTATCTGATGGTCCTAGCCGGCGTCCTGATAATACCGAGGACGCTGACCAGCATCATGCTGTCCCTGATGCGCAGTGAACGCCGGAGCAAGCTTTACACGGTGTTCTCGGTGCTGATGCGTTACGGTTCGCTGATGTTCGGCATCGGCGGGTTCTTCATCGCTAAAAGCATGATGCCCGAGATGGGCCTGATAGGATATTTTGGCGGGGTTTTGCTGGTCGAGGGCGGACTGACGCTGGCGTTTCTATGGGCGTGGTGGCGCGAACACGGCCTTGGTCTCTCATTGACCCGGTCGGCTGTGCTGAGGATGTCCCTGGCTTACGGCCTGCCGCTTGTCATCTACGAGATTTCCAGCATTCTGGTCGGATATTGCGATAAATACATCATCCAGTTCTATCGCGGCCTGGAGGACGTGGCGCGTTATTCCGCCGGATACGGCGTCGCCGAGATGCTTCCCGTTTTGTTCACCTTCCCGGTGGAACTGGCGATTGTACCCCAAGCGGTGCGCCTTTGGGAAGAATCCGGTGCAAGCGAAACGGGCGAATTCCTGTCATCTGCCGCCGCCCGGTACGTGGTGGCGGTGTTTCCGGTTCTCGCTCTGTTCTGTGTGGGAGCACGGCCGATAGTAACGTTCATCGCATCGGAAAAATACGCCGATTCGGCGATGGTGGTTCCGTGGGTAATCGCCGGGCTCGCATTGTGGCAGGGTTTCTGCCCCATTGTTTCCATGGGGTTCATGGTCCGAAAACGCACGAGGGCATTGACAGCCATTCTGTGCCTTGCGGTTGTGTTCAACGTGGCGCTGAACATAGTGATGGTTCGGATGTATGGTTATCTTGGCGCGGCCGTAACGACGCTCGTGACTTACGCCTCGGTTCTACTCCTGGCGGGACTGGGTTCCTCAAGATATCTCAGGGTACCATGGCGGTATGGAGCGATGTTGCGCGCCACGCTGATGTCGATCGGAGTCTCGGCCGCGGTTTGGCTGTTGCCTATTGGTAACGGTCTGTTGCCTGCGGCGGTCAAGATTCTGATCGGTGCGTTCCTATACACGCGCATCATGGCGCGTATAGACGACAGTGCCCAGTGGGGGCTTGGGGTGGCGGCGCGTTGGTTGCGCAAGCACAACCTCGATACGCGCTGGTTTGTTCTGCTAACGGGTTGCCGCCCGGCGGAATCCGAGGCGGTTGGATAACGGTTTTACGGCACAAGACGTCGATACGAAGGCAGGTCATCGGATGAACGATTATATCAATGTACAATCGCGCGAGGTATCGGTTGCCGCATCGGAGGAGGAGCGCGAATTTCAGGAGAAATGGCGCGGATTACTGCCCATTCTCTTCGCTGGCGCGCTGGGATTGATGGTCGCCACGGGAATCCTCGCCTTCGGCGAACTTATTACCTGGGGCGTTTTCATCGGGGCGGTACTGCTTCTCTTCACGTTTGTTCGTCCCGAGATTCCGATGCTGGTCATCACCCTGCTGGCCCCGATGGAAATCTGGTTGTACAAACTCGGGTCGATGATTCCCGGTACGGGCCTGACACCGATGAACTTCATCTGCCTTGTGTTGATTGTCGGCGCATGGATTCAGCGGTATTCGCGGTTCGATCCATCGGTGGAAGCGACTCCAATCGACAAGGCGATGGCCTGGTTCCTTGGCATATCGGCTATGTCCGTGGTCACCGGCGCTTTGTTGTACGGACTGGACGGCGAAGCGATTGGTGAATACATGCAGATGTTCTGCGCCTTCTCGCTGTACCTGGTGGTGCGGCGTCGGTGGCGAGTCAAGAAACTGCTGGTGTGGCTGGTGGTTTTCGTTTGCATGATGACAACGCTGGAGGCCGTTCAGGTTACCCGGCAGTACAGGGCGCAGACGGCCACCTCGTTCGAATGGAAGCTGAAGGACATCATCAAGGGAACGATGGTGACGGGCAATTCGAACGACACCGGCGCGTACATTTCGCAGTACGGAATGATTGCGTTTGGCCTCTTCCTGGCGATGCGGCGCAGTTTCTGGCGCATCCCGGCCCTGGCGATTACGGTGGCGGCGGGCGCGGCTACGTTCTTCACGTATTCGCGCGCCGCCTACTGGGCGTTAGCCGCCGCCATTATCTGCATGGTTCTGTACAAGCACCGGAGGTACCTGTTACCGGTCATTGGGGTGGGCCTTCTGTTACCCGGTATTCTTCCAAGCAGTATCGCCGAGCGGTTGAGCACCCGCGGCGACACAAGCGCCGAGGAACGGAAGGAATACTGGAAAGAAGGCATGATCATGTCGCTCAAGTCGCCGGTATGGGGCGTGGGCTGGCGTGGATATTCCAAGAAAAAGGAGATGGCCAGCGCCAAGATTCGGGACCCGCACAGCATGTACGTGCTGGTCGCCTCGGAACAGGGGCTCGTCGGGCTTGTTGCATTCCTTTATCTCCTGATGGTAACCGGTACCGAAATCATGAAAGCCCAGAAGGCGGCGAAAACCCCGTTTACGCAGGGACTGGCCCTCGGTTTGTTCGGATGTTACGTGGCTTTGCTGGTGAACAATGTGTTCGGATCGCGCATGGTTTTCTTCTTCTCCACGGCGCACTTCTGGATGCTGGTTGCCGGGTTGCTGGTTCTTCTGAAACCGGACAGTACGGAACCGGTCGTGGAGGTGCTGGAACCCGTACCCAAGGCCAAGCCGGTAAAAGAACCTTCACCGTGGCGGTACCGGTCATACGTGTGAGGCTTACTTTCCGCGCGATGCCATGACTTCAGACAGGGAAACCGTGGTTCTGTACCTGATCGACGCATTGCATATGCGAGGGGGCACGGAACGGCATCTGGCCGAACTCGCGCCGAGAATCCAGGCACACGGATATCTCCCGATCGTGTGCTGTCTCGACAGCAGTAACCGCGACGGCGTCGGCGTGGATATTCCTGGCGTCGATGTGCGTTACGTCGATATGAAGCGCCTGTATACACCCGCCGGCCAGCGTCTGGCCCGGCAGATTGCCAGACAGGCGCTCGCCGACGGTGTCAGCATGGTGCAGACGTTTCACTTCAAGTCGGACTGGCTGGGTGTTCAGGTGGCTCGAGTCCTGCAATGCCCCCTGGTGTCGAGCCGCAGGGATCTCGGTTTCAACGTCACGGGCTTGAGAAGGCTCATCCTCTGGTATATCAACCGCCATGCGGATGCCTTCATCGCGCCTTCGCGGGCCGTCGGGGAAGCCGTGTGCCGCCAACCGGGCGTCGATCCCGAACGCGTTCACGTGATTCTCAACGGCATTGATCTAGGCGCATTCACAGAAGGTTGTGACATCTACGAAGCCCGGAGATGGTTGGGTTGTTACGGCGACGGACCCGTCATAGGGATGATATCCAGCCTGCGGCCGATCAAAGATCACCGCACCTTGCTTAACGCCATGAGAGCGGTTCTATATCAGCGTCCCGACGCGAAACTGGTACTGGTCGGCGCCGGAAGCGAAATGGAACCACTAAGAGAACTGGCGCGAAACCTCGGCATCGAACCTTCGGTCTTCTTTACAGGCGCTCGAGAAGACGTTCGGAGGGTACTGGCCGCGCTGGATGTGTTCGTTCTGTCGACACACAGTGAAGGAATGTCCAACGCGATCATTGAGGCGATGGCATCGGGTTTGCCCGTGGTGGCAACCGATGTGGGCGGGAATGGCGAGTGTGTTGTCGACGGCCAGACAGGTTACCTGACACCGCACCGGGACGCCGCGGCGCTTGCGGACAGGTTGCTGAACCTGATCAACGAACCTGAAATGGCGCGGGAGATGGGTGAAAGGGGCAGGAGAAGAGCCGTTGCCGAATTCGACGTCAACATCATGGTGAGTCGAACAGCCGGGCTGTACCGCCGCTTGCTGAAGGACCATATCCGTGCAGTCGCCTGATGACAGCCTGCCGCGCGTTCTGCACTTCCGCAGTAGCATCGGATTCTACGGCGCGGAGAACGTCATCTACAATCTGGCCCGAACCTACCGGGGACCCATGATGACCGTGTGCCTTTCGGACGCCCGGGAGCCGCACACGGAATTATGCGACCGGTTGAAAGCGGAAGGGTACAACGCCGCCACCATCGCATCGAGCGGGGCGTTTGATCCCGGAACGATTCGCCGGTTGATACGCATTGGCAGAGCCTTTCGTCCAGACATCCTGCACGTCCACGAATACAAGACGACAATCATCGGCTGGCTCGCGGCCCGGTGGTTGCGTGTGCCGGTGGTTTCAACACTGCACGGATTTGTGGGCGGAACAGCATCTGTACGCCGCTATGAAGCCCTGGAGGCGAGGATTCTGCCGCGCCTGGCCGGGATTGCGGCCGTCAGCCGGAACACGGCGGAACGCGCCCGCGAGATGGGGGTGCCCGGGGACAGGCTGACCATAATCCCCAACGGTATTGATCTCCAACGATTTCAACCCGCCGACAGGCATGCGCCAGCGCGCAGGAGCCTCGGATTGGCCGAATCCGGCTTTCTGGTCGCTCTGGTTGGTCGCCTCAGCGAGGAAAAGGGCCACGAATACGTGATATCGGCCGTTGCCGGCCTCGCTGACGCAGGAATCGACGCACAGGCGGTTTTTGCCGGCGACGGGCATCTGAGGGAAACACTGGTCGAGAAGGCATTGACGGCGGGAGTTGCCGGTCGGGTTCATATGCCGGGCAACATTGCCGATGCGGCCGTGGTGTACCACGCGTCTGATGTAGTGGTACTTCCTTCATTCAAGGAGGGACTGCCGCTGACGGTCCTCGAGGCAGGAGCCTGCGCCCGTCCGGTGATTGCCACCGACGTCGGCGAGATCAGCCGTATCATCGTGGACAAAAAAACGGGAATCATCATACCGGCAGGCGACGCGAAGGCTCTGGCTGACGCGCTGGCATATCTCGCGGCAAAGCCCGAGGAACGCGAGAGTATGGGTCGCGCCGCGCGCAAGCGCATCGAAAAACATTACAGCGCACACGCGATGGCTTCGGCGTATACGGATCTGTACTGCCGACTCTCAAAACGCCGGAATCCGGTCTCATGACGACGCTTGCCTGGATCTGTCTGCTGTTCATTGCGTACACGTACTTCGGGTATGCGTTGATCCTGGCCCTTCTGCCGGGTCGGCGTCGGACGCGGGTTCACAACAATCGTGGGCGGCAGAGGATGTCAATACTCATCGCCGCGCGTAACGAGGAAGTGAATATCACACGCAAACTCGACCTGTTGTTGCGTATGGATTACCCGAATAACCTTTATGAGATACTGGTCGGATCGGACGGTTCCGCGGACGGGACAGATTCCGCCGTTTGTGCTTTCAATGACCCGCGGGTGCGTCTATTTCGTTACAAGCAAATTGGTAAGACGGCTGTACTGAACAGCCTCGCTCGCGAGGCCACCGGCGAGATTCTTGTGTTTATGGATGCCCGGCAAAGCGTGAATTCGGACGTGCTGGACCGGATCAGTCTGGTGATGAGCGATCCGGATGTTGGAGGAGTCGGCGGCGAGTTGGTAATCACCGACGAATCGGGTTGCGAGACAAGCGCCGGAGTAGGGGTCTACTGGCGTTTCGAAAAGTGGCTGAGGCGCCGGGAAAGCCGGTTGGGATTGCTGACGGGTCTCTCCGGGGCCTTGTATGCCCTTCGGTGGTCTTTATACGGGTTTCCGCCCGATGACGCTATTCTGGATGATGTCTGGATACCGCTCATCGCGGCCCGGTCCGGCGCCCGCCTGGTGATGGACGAGGACTTGAAAGTCCTCGACCTCGTGGCGGACGAAGAGCGTGAGTTCCGGCGCAAGGTCCGCACGCTGGTTGGCAACTGGCAGATGCTCGGCTGGATCGCCCGCCGCCCGAGACCGTTTCCGGCCCGGTTGGTGTTCAGCCTGGTGTCGCACAAAGTTTGCCGCCTGGTAGTTCCGTTCGCGCTGGTCGGTTTGCTGGTCGGCTCTCTGGGAATGCCATCAGGGCCTCAGCGCTATTCGATGCTGACGGGTCAACTGCTGGTATACGGATTGGGTTTGCTGGGCTTGGCGGTGCGCGGACGTCTGCGCAATCCCTTGTTGTCGGTTTGTTCAACCTTTTGTGTGCTCAACGCGGCCGCCGCGGTGTCAGCGTTTCAATACGCCACGGGGCGGTATCGCATCGGCTGGAAATGAAGCCGGACTGACTGGAATTCTATGCACGTTCTTTTTTTATCCACACGTAGTCCCTTGCCGATGAACGGCGGTCATCCCCTCCGTACGTTTCATACGCTACAGGAAGCGGCGAAACGGCATTATGTGACTTTTGTCACGTTCATTCAGCACCCGGAAGAATGGGACGGACTGGACCACATTCGCGAGATGTGCGATAACGTTCTGGCTTTCGAAGCGCCGGCTGACGCCAGCAGATTCGCGCTTGGTACCGGTCTCTTGAGGAACATTGCCTCCAACAAACCGTTCGTTGCACGCAAATACGACGTGCAGAAAGTCCGGTCCGCAATACGGCACATCAAGAACCAGGAGATCGTCGATCTCTACCATTTCGACATGCTTCCGCTTTCCGTGTACGCCAGTGAAGCAGTCGGCAAACCGACCGTTCTGGTGCACCACAATGTTGAGTACAAGTTACTGGAGCGAAGGTCGGCTGTTGAGACGGGATTCGCCAGGACGTTCTGGACTCAACAAGCCCGACGTTTGAAGAAGTTCGAGGCAGAGTCGCTGGAGCGCGTGACAAGGTCGATCGCCGTTTCGGATATTGACGCCGCCTTGCTACAGGACCTCAGCCCTCTGGCGCACGTTCACACTGTTCCCAACGGCGTCGATACGAAGTATTTCCAGCCGGGTATAGGCGATCCCGATCCGCACGAGGTCGTATTTGTTGGAAGCATGACTCATCAACCGAACGTGGATTCCGTGCAATATTTCTGTTCTGATATCTGGCCGCTGGTGCGACAGGGCAATCCGAATGCCCGATTCTCTGTTGTCGGCGCCTATCCGCCGGACAGCGTCAAAGCGCTGGGGTCCATCGACGGTGTGTCGATTATCGGGCAGGTACCGGACATCCGGCCCTATGTACACTCCGCGGCAGTGTACGTGGTACCGTTGCGCATCGGGGGTGGCACGCGCCTGAAGATTCTGGACGCCATGGCGATGAGCAAGGCTATCGTGTCGACTTCCATCGGCTGTGAAGGGCTTGAGGTGGCCAACGGACTTGACATTGTGATTGCCGACACTCCTGAGGAATTCGCCAGGCGAATCCTGGAATTGCTCAGGGATCCGGAAAGGCGGGAGTCGCTCGGTGTTGCGGCGCGCGGCACCGTGGAAGCGCGGTATACCTGGGACCGTATCGGCGAGTTGCAGGAAGCGGTCTATCAATCGGCACGGGCGGCGGTCCAACACGTGGAGTGACGAGGTTCGCATTGGCGTTAGTTCCCATTTTGATGTACCACGAGGTACAGGATCCGGCACGCCCGAATCCCTCAGCGCCTCCGTCGTGGACGGTCGACATCGATTCATTCCGCCAACAGATGGAACGGCTTCGTTCGGCCGGCTACACCGGAATGTCGGTTTCGCGGTGGCTGGCGGAGCGCCCGATTCAGCGTTGTCGACCGGTTGTCTTGACGTTCGATGACGGACTGCGCGGAAACATCGATCACGCATTGCCGGTATTGCTGGAGATGGGTTGGACGGCAACGTTTTTCATCACGACGGCAATGATCGGCAACGAAGGATATGGCGCGCCGGACGAATGGCGCGATGCTTCCGACAAGGGGATGGACATCGCTTCTCACGGGGTGACGCATACGCCTCTCGGCGCACTGGATTCGGAATCGGCACTAGGCGAACTAATGCACTCGCGGAACGTCTTGGAGACCGCCGTCGGAATACCGGTCGTCGGCTGGTCGTGGCCGCACGGCGACATTCCCCCGGATGGAATAGCGATGTTGCAGACGTCCGGATATCAATGGGCGGCGACATCGAGGGAAGCGCTGGCGAGAGATGGGGAGGCACCGTTTTCCTTGCCGCGACTGCCTATCCGATCGTGGCACACAGCGGATTCCGTTGCGGCCCTTGTATCGTCTTCTCTCCTCAATCGTATGACAATCACGGCAAGATATCGGGCAAAATCGACCGTGAAGAGCCTGCTGGGGCGCGGCCGATACGCGAAGGTTCAGCGAGGACTCCGGGGCGATTCCGACGCTGGATAGGAGCGATCGGTATGCACATACGCGTCGATTGGCCTATACTGGTATGACACTGAAACTCAGGGAGGTTTGTCTTGGATATTGACACAGGTATTGATGTACACAGCGACGACAATTTCAATGTGCGAGCAAAACGCATCGCCATTACCATCATCCTGGCGTTCGTTCTGCCGGCCCTGGTGTTGGGTGTCGTCTACAAGAAGCAATTCCAGCGGATCACCGATCCGACAGCCATGGATATGGCTCAACTGGCGAGGAATCTGGGGGGCGGCAAGGGCTTTACCACGTATTTCATACGTCCTCTGCAGATAACCAAGAGCAAGGACATCGCCCGTATGCCGGACATGGTGAATCCGCCTTTGTACCCGAGTTTCCTTGCCGTCGTGATGGCGAAGAGCCCCTCGGACAAAAAAGTGGCGGCCGCTTCGATGTTTTTCTTCTGGCTGACGATTCTGCCGTTGTTTGCCCTGACAAGGCGTCTCTTCAACGTGCGCGTGGCGCAATTGACGATCCTCGCGTATGTGTTCAGCGTGATGATGATACGAATGGCCGTTACCGGTCTGCCGGTCACGATGGCGGCGTTCCTGTTCACCACGATGTGCCTCGCAATGTATCACCTCGCCCAGGAAACCGCTGTCGACGAAGACACGCCGATCAGCACCTCCAAGGTGGCCCGTTTCTCGGCTTTCTCGGGCGCTCTGTACGCTCTGTGCTATCTCACCGATTACAATCTTCTGCTCGCGCTGTTGCCGGTCCTGCTGTTCATATGGTACGTCGCCGGTCGCGTCAGGAAACTCGCAATGACCTGGTTCCTGATTGCCCTGGTTGTTGTGGCCGGGCCTTGGTGGTTCCGCAATCTGAGGGTAACCGGCAATCCGTTCTTCGGACTCAAGGCTTCGGAAATCGCCATGGGTACCACCAAGCATCCGGGTTTGTCGCTTTATCGCGACACGAACGGTTCCAGCATGCTGGGCTACATCCAGGACGACAAGTCGGGCATCTTGAAGAAACTCGTGGTAGCGCTTGACGTCGCTTATCAGGTTGTGCCCGTCTGGGGACAGCAGTGGCTGGCGGCCTTCTTCGTAGTTGGTCTTTTCTACTCCTTCAAGCGTCCCGGAGCCAACGCTATCCGGGGTATGACCTTCGCATCCCTCCTGTTGGTGACCATTCTATCCGGGGTGTTCACGGTGCAGATTGGATCGCTGGCCGTGTTCGCCCCCGTACTGATAGCCTTTGCGGCGGCTTACTTCGTGCGGATGCTGACCGACGCCAACGCCAACCGCGTGGTTACCAACGCTGTCAGCGCCCTGGCGGTGGGTATCATCATACTCCCGTTCATCATCTTCGCCGGTACGGCGCGTTCCATTCCGCCGCGCGTCGGCCTTGAGGCGGAGGTCGCGCAGGTGGTAGGCAACAACGCCATCATCGTTACGGATGCGGCTCTCGAGATGGCGTGGTACGGCGGCAAGCGAGCAATCTGGTTGCCGCTGACGGAGAAGGATTTCATTGCGCTGGACGAAATCCGTCCCGTTCAGGCAATCTACTTGACGCGTCAGGTGGCTCCCGGCGTTCGATCCGAGCACGATTACAGCACCTGGTCGAATGTGTACTGGACTTTCTACACACGCGGAAGCCGGGCCCGGTTTGAAGCGATTGAAGCGGGTTCGCTGGAAGGCTTCCAGTTGTACCGTGACATGCCGATGGAGCAGAAAATCGCCTTCCTTCGCAGTTACGCCGTTCTGCTGATGCGTCCGGATGCCGTGAAGCGTTAGTCGCGTAACGCCGAAGTGTCGTTAACAAGAAGCCTCGCGCGATTGCGCGGGGCTTCTTCGCATGCGGCGGCGACCAGGAACGGCGGAGACGTCTATCATGACGGTAGCAAGCCGCGTTCGCGGCGATATCATCCGGAGGATTCGTATATGAAAATCGGTGTGTTCACCGTTCTGTTCGGTCAGCAGTCTTTTGAAGAAGCGCTGGACTACATTGCCTCCAAGGGTGTCCAGGCGGTTGAAATTGGCACTGGCAACTATCCGGGCGACGCCCACTGCAACGTTGCGGAACTGCTTGCCGATTCCTCCGCGAGGGAAGCCTTCTGCAACGCCATCGAGAGCCGGGGTTTGATACTCGATTCTTTCTCGTGCCACGGAAATCCCCTTCATCCCGACACGGACTTTGCCGCGCGCGACAGAAAGGTCTTCGAGGACACGGTTCGACTGGCCTCCCTGGTCGGTGTTGAACGGGTTAATTGCTTCAGCGGCTGTCCCGGCGATTCGGATGCCTCTGCGCGTCCGAACTGGGTGACGTGTCCCTGGCCTCCGGACTTCACCGAGATTCTGGACTGGCAGTGGAACGAGAAGGTGATACCGTACTGGAAAAGCGCCAACGCGTTCCTGACAGAGCACAATGTGAAAGCCTGTCTGGAGATGCATCCGGGATTTGTGGTTTACAATCCCGAGACGATGCTGAGGTTGCACAAGGCGGCCGGTTCAAACGTGGGAGCCAACTTCGACCCCAGCCATTTCTGGTGGCAGGGCATCGATCCGGTAGCGGCCATTCGGGCTCTTGCTCCGTGTCTGTATCACTTCCACGCCAAGGACTGCAGGATTGATTCCGCGAACACCGCTGTGAACGGTGTGCTGGACACGAAGCCTTACAGCGACGAGCTTCATCGTTCGTGGATATTCCGCACTGTTGGCTACGGGCACGATGCGTCCGCCTGGCGCGATCTCATCAGCAACCTGCGGATGGTGGGTTATGACTGGGTGATCAGCATTGAACATGAAGACAGCCTGATGTCGGTCAACGAAGGTTTTGAGCGCGCGGTTGAGTTCCTGAAGAGCATCGTGTTTCAGGAAACGCCGGGCGAGATGTGGTGGGCCTGAGCCTGCCCTTCCGGGTGAAAGGAAAGAGAAAAACAGGGAATGGCAAGAACAAAGAAACTGATCGACATCGATGAACCGCAGGTACCACCTGCTCCTTTGATGTATCTGAACGGCGAGGTCGTTCACGCGCATGAAGCCAAACTGAGTGTCATAGACCACGGTTTTCTTTACGGAGACGGCGTTTTCGAGGGGATCCGGGCATACGGCGGACGTGTGTGGAAACTGGACGAGCACGTTGCGCGCCTCTACAAGTCGCTGAAGGTCATCCTGGTGGACCTTCCGATGACACCGCAGGAGATGCGCGACACGATTCGAATGATCCTTCGCCGGAACCACCTGACCGACGCCTATATCCGGGTCACGGTGTCTCGCGGCCTGGGCCTTGGTTTGGATCCGCGCGGAGTCTCAAATCCCACCGTGGCAATCATGCCCAGCAAACTTTCGTTGTATCCCGAGGAGATGTACGAGAAGGGATTGAACGTGGTGACGGTTTCGACGCGAATTCCGACGGCGGATGCCTGGGAAGTGCGCGTGAAGTCCACCGGCAAGTACCTGAACAACATCATGGCGAAGTTCGAGGCGAACCGGATGGGCGCCGGCGAGGGCCTGATGTTGAACAGCGCCGGGTGTGTGGCCGAAGCGACCGGCGACAACGTGTTTATTGTGGTCGGCGGCAAACTGCTGACGCCTCCGGGCAGTGCGGGTATCCTGGAAGGCATCACAAGAGCCGCCGTGATGGAGATCGCCACGGCCGCCGGGTACGGTGTGGAGGAACGCAACCTGACCCTGTTCGACCTCTATACAGCGGATGAAGCGTTCCTGACCGGTACCGCCGCAGAAATGATCCCGATGGTGCGCCTGGACGACCGCAAGATCGGCAACGGCAAGCCCGGCCCGATTACCAACAAACTGATCAGGATGTTCCGCGCACGAACCGCCAGCGACGGCGTTTCGATCGAGGACTGACAGGGTATCAGCGTTCACCGGATGGAATCAACGTACTCGGTAACGTGGTGTGAAAGATGCGGCCACCGCCCGGCGGTGGCCGATATCTCTTTGAGCGCCCAGGAGCAGAAGGTTCGCTTGTGCGCGGATTGCGCCGCGGAGTGGGAAGCGGAGCGCGCGAACTGGGCGTCAGGCGCCGGCAACCTCGCCGCGGCCATGTTGAATCGGGACAAGAAGGAGAAACTGCTGTGTTCGCGGTGCGGCTTCGACATGGAACAGGTCGTTCGACTTGGGCGTGTCGGGTGCCCCATCTGTTACGGCGAGTTCGAGGCATTGATTGGCGATCTATTACAGCAGACCATACCCAGGCCGCGGCATACGGGAAAACAACCCGGTAACTGGCGAAACGGTCGGGGTACGCCGGACACGCCTTCACCCACCCGATGAAAACAGCCGATCAGAATTCGTTGAACCTGATTCCGTTGTGGTCGGGGCGGCGCGGTGAGGACGGTGACGTGGTCCTCAGCACGCGCATACGCCTGGCCAGGAACCTCGATGTCGCGCCATTTCCGTACCACGCCGACACCGGGGATTTGGAACGCGTGGCGGTGATGTGCCTTCAACCGTTTCGGGAGTCGGACGATTTCAGGGACTTCGTCCTTTTCGACATCAACGCCCTCGATGAGGTCGCCCGCGCGGTGCTCGTGGAACGGCATCTGGTCAGCGCGAGCCTGATCCTGGAACCGGCCGCGCGGTACGCCGTTCTCAGCCCAACGGGTACCATAGCCGTGATGATAAATGAGGAAGACCATGTCCGCTTGCAGTGCTTCCTGCCGGGGCGCAACCTTCGCGAAGCGTGGGAGATAGTGGACGGGCTGGACGACTGGCTGTCCCGCTCGCTTCGTTGGTCATTTTCGCCGAGATTCGGTTATCTGACCACGCACTTGGCCAACTTGGGCACCGGACTGCGGGCCTCGGCGATGGTGCATCTGCCGGCGCTTACGTGGATTGGAAGGTGCAACGACATCCTGCGAGCGGCAACCAACCTCGGCGTAGCCGTGCGCGGGCTTTACGGGGAAGGGTCGGACAGCGCCGGCCACATTTACCAGGTGTCCAACCGGTTTGCGCTCGGTCCCTCCGAGGACGATATCCTGACACGCGTGGACTCAACGGTGCGGTTTCTGGTCAAGGCGGAGCGTGAGGCCCGCGGCGAACTGCTGAGCACCGATCGCGACGGTGTGGCGGACAAGGCGGCCCGATCGTACGGAATTCTGCGCCACGCCCTGAGGATGAGCACCCGGGAAGCGCTGGACCTTTTGTCGTACCTTAAGCTCGGAATCGACGCTGGATTGAACGACTTTGTGGAATCCCGTGTGCCACTTCAGTTGTTTTTATCAGTGAGGCCCGCGGCACTGGACTCGGGAGCAGGCCAGACACTGGACGTCCCTGAAAGGGAGCGTGTTCGCGCCACCTGGATACGCGAGTGCCTGCAAACGGCCGGCGGCAGGTGAGCGTTGAAAACGGGAACCGCTCCGCCGGCTACCGATGTCCCATATAATAAGAGTGTGAGTGACTGCGGACAAACGACGACAGGAAATAGTGATACGGGCTTTATAGCCCGAAAGGATATAACGAGGTATGTGGCAACGGTTTACGGAACGAACGAGACGCGTGATTTTTTTCGCGCAGGAGGAGGCGGCCCGGCTCGGCGAGAATTACGTCGGGACGGAGCACCTTCTGTTGGGTCTTGTGCGCGAAAGTGATTCGGTTGCCGCTCGTATTCTGGAGCGCCTCAACGTCAATCTGGGCCGCGTTCGCCAGGAAATCGAGCGTCAGGTGGCCCGCGGTGACGGCCGCCTCGGCCAGGAAATGCAGTTGACGCCGCGCGCCAAGCGGGTCATCGACCTGGCTTACGAGGAAGCGCGCCAGCTGAATTCCAATTACATCGGAACCGAGCACCTTCTGCTTGGCCTGGTGCGCGAATCGGATGGTATCGCCGGTCGCGTCCTCGATAAGCTGGGCGTCGACCTGGAACGTACGCGCCGCGAGGTGCTGGCCCTCCAGGATGCCGACGGCGTGACTCCGTCCGCCAAATCGCGAAGCCGAACCCCGACGCTGGACGAATTCGGCCGCGACCTCACCGAGATGGCCCGCACAGGAAAACTGGATCCCGTGGTGGGTCGTTCGGAAGAAATCGAGCGCGTGATTCAGATACTGTGCCGCAGGACGAAAAACAATCCCGTTCTCATCGGCGAGCCGGGCGTGGGCAAGACTTCCATCGCGGAAGGCCTCGCGCAACGCATCGTTACCCAGGATATCCCGGAACCTCTGAAGGACCGCCGGATTGTGAGCCTGGATCTGGCCGGCCTGGTGGCGGGTACCAAGTACCGCGGCGAGTTCGAAGAGCGCATGAAGCGCGTGATGGAAGAGGTGCGCCGGGCCAACGGCGAGGTGATCCTTTTCGTGGACGAACTGCACACACTGGTCGGTGCGGGCGCGGCGGAAGGAGCCATTGACGCAAGCAACATCATGAAGCCGGCGCTGGCACGGGGCGAGATGCAGTGCATCGGCGCCACCACGATGGACGAGTACCGCAAGTATATCGAGCGCGACGCGGCACTGGAGCGGCGCTTCCAGCCGGTGCAGATCAAGGAGCCTTCCATCGAGGAGACCATCGATATCCTGCGCGGCATCAAAGACCGGTATGAACAGCACCATAAGGTCGAAATCAATGACGAGGCATTGGTTGCGGCGGCGCGGTTGAGCGACCGCTACATCGCGGACCGCTTCCTGCCGGACAAGGCGATCGACCTGATCGACGAAGCGGCCAGCCGCGTCAGGCTCCAAACGGCCATGCCTCCCGCCGATATGCGCGCCGCCAAACTGGAACTGGACACCATTCGCAAGAACCGCCAGAATCAGCAGGGACCGCCCGACTACGACGCCGATGCCGAGAGCCGGGCGCGAGAACTGGAACTGACGGAGACAATCGCCCGCCTCGAAAACGAGTGGAAGGAACGCCGACAAAACGCGTCCAGCATAGTGGGAGAAGACGAAATCGCGCACATCGTGCAGTCGTGGACAGGCATTCCGGTCACGCGACTCGTCGAAACCGAGATGACGAAACTGCTCCGCATGGAGGACTCCCTGCACGAGCGCGTCATCGGTCAGCACGATGCCATCGTGTCGCTTTCAAAGGCCGTCCGGAGAAGCCGAAGCGGCCTGAAGGACCCGAAGCGTCCTATCGGAAGCTTCGTGTTCCTCGGTCCTACCGGTGTCGGGAAAACGGAACTGGCACGCACACTGGCGGCCTTCCTGTTCGACTCCGAGGACAAGCTGATCCGCATCGACATGAGCGAGTACATGGAGCGGTTCTCAGTCAGCCGGCTGGTCGGGGCGCCTCCGGGCTACGTCGGATACGATGAAGGCGGCCAGTTGACGGAAGCCGTTCGCAGGAATCCGTACAGCGTTGTCCTGCTGGATGAAATCGAGAAGGCGCACCCGGACGTATTCAACATTCTCCTCCAGATAATGGAAGACGGCCGCCTGACCGACAGCCAGGGACGGTCGGTGGACTTCAAGAATGTGGTGCTGATTATGACCAGCAACGTCGGTGCGCAGGAGATCGTGGATTCGCGCTCGATGGGCTTCCGCGGAACCCGCACCCCGGAAGGCGACGATGAGAAGCACTACGAGAGTATGAAGAACCGCGTGATGGACGAATTGAAGCGGACATTCCGGCCCGAGTTCCTCAACCGTGTGGACGAAGTAATCGTTTTCCACCAGTTGACGCGGGAAGAAATCCACCAGATTGTCGATCTGCACGTTGGACGCGTTCAGAAACAACTGGCGCACCAGGGGATGCACCTGAGTATCACCGATGCCGTACGCGAGTTGATCGCCACCGAGGGCTACGATCCGCACTTCGGCGCGCGGCCCATCCGGCGGGCGGTTCAGCGGCTCATTGAGGATCCGCTTTCCGAGGAGGTTCTGCTGGGCCGGTTCGGCGACGGAGACCAGATTCTGGTGGAGTGCGACGAGGACAACCACGTGCATTTCGGCAGAGGCGTTGCTCCGGAACAAACCTCAGAGCCGGTAGCGTCTGAACCCGTATCCGAGTAGAAAAGCAACCGTTGAGATACACGCAAGGGGCGGCCGTACGGCCGCCCCTTGTTCTTGCGCATCAGTTTGGTGCTACGGATTTGGTTCCAGGCCGGCTACCTTGCGGGCGATGCGCACGGCATCCGCGGCATCGACCCGACCGGCCGATTCACCATCGCTCTCGAGATCCAGGTAGTCCCTCTCCGACGGGCTGAGGGTTTCCAATCCGGCACCAGCGCGGATGGCCTTGGCGACGTCCGGTTTGGTGTACGGCTTCTTTACCGATTCTGATACAGCCCACAGCATTTTTCCCTTGGGTTTGACAAACGTGCCGTCCTTCTTGAGTTCCCATTCCACGGCCCCGGTTTTTCCGTCGTCCGGATCGTTGACCTCGATGAACAGCCTGTCGCCGTTCTGGCCGGTACCAAGTGCGGTTACCCAGTGACTGCCCTTGCCGGGCCAGCCAATCAGGAATTCAACGTCTTCCTTGTCGGCCAGTTCGCTCTTGATGAAGTCGAAAGCCTTGCCTCCCGAGGCCGCCGGGTCGTTCATGCCGCCCTTGACGGTGATGGGAAGCCCTTTCTCCTTCGCGTACTTGGCCTTGCCTTCCTTCATCTGGTCTCCGGAGAGACCCGGGAATGGTCTTGCGTCGGAGCCCTTCATGGCCTTCATCAGTTCCTTGATGAGGTCGTCGTCATTCGCCGGGAGTTTGTCGGAGAAGCCGCCTTCCTTGGCGAGCCACCGGAGTGAGTTGGCCGCGGACGTGGGGCCGCATTCGTTTGTTTTTTGAGCGATATCCGGTACCCCTGTACGCTTGGAATCCGCCGTGATGTTGGGCGGGGTGTTCGAAACGCTGATTGGAACGACATTTTCGGCCTGGCCGTCCAAGTCGTTAGCTCCCCAGACTCCGATGGTCGGTATGACCGTGGAGATGGTCCAGGTCGGGTATAGCATGAAGTCGTGAACCTGGTCGACGGAGAGGCGAGACCAGACCGTGACAGGTCTCTCCATAATAGGCGGTTCCAACATCTCGAACCAGGCGCTCAGCATGGGTTGTTCCAGTATTCCCTGATCGAGGCGCAACGGCACGTTGTTGACGATCCACTCATGCGGCATGATCATTCCATCGCCGTTCAAATCTGCCACCACGTTCAGGAATCCAATCATATCGGGCATGAACGGAAACGGAAGGATGTGAAAGTCAAAGGTGCCGTCAATCAGCGTGGGATCGCTGGCGTAGATCATGTAGACGATTCCCGCGGATTCGACGGGCGCGATACCCGGATCCTGCGATCGGGCAGGCGGTGGGGAGAAGAGAAACAGAATAGCGGCTATCAGGCTGAACCTTAGAAGAAGACTGCCTTTCATGCGATCCTCCTGTCGGACAGACATGACCATCGCGCTGTGTTGCGCGCGAGAAGCATTCGGTCGATTATGAAATCTATGTTATCACATAATCGGCCAAATGTCCCGTCGCATCAGGAAAATGGGCGGCTTCAACGCGGAAGCCGCCCGTTTTCGGATTCCGTTGCAGTCCGAAGTTCAGCGCTTCTTAGGTTTACCCGTCGCGTCGTAGTTGTTGAAGTGGAAGATGTACTCCCACCAGTTGTTGAGGCGCCCGTCCGCGTTCACACCCGGCGCGTTCGGGATGCGGGCAAACCACCACTTCATGTAGTTACGGTGGTAGTCTGGGCCGCCCCAGGACTCGCGGTTGACGGGCTTCTTCTCGCCGGTGAGTTTCGGGTACTTCAGCCAGTCGTCCGCCGTGCTCTGGACCGTGCGGGGATTGGAGTAGTCGTATCCGTCCTCTGCGTTCGGCGGGTAATGGCACGTGCCGACGGCCGCTACGCCGTTCGACTGGATGTCATTGGCGGCGAACCTGGCCCAGTTGGTGGTCAGTTCCTCCACACGCCATCCCCCGTAGACGCGGGACATCGTGCTTTCGGTGCGGTGGCACAGGTCGTGCAACATCTCGGCTACGCCGCGCTCGTAATTGAAGCCCATGATGGCGAAGGCGCGCTTGCTCTTGACCTTGTCGTACACCTCGCCGTTGATATAGAAGGCACCAGGGCCGGCCATGGCGGATTCGTTGTACCCGAAGTACGGGCCGCCCAGGAACCACACCTCGTCGATCTCGCCCTTGTCGATGCGCCGGATCACGTCGTGGTCCTTGAAGGTTTTCACGTAGTCAGCCGTGTCCGGATTGTGCCAGCCCTTGCCCTCGCGCCGGCACTTCATGTACTGCTCGGGCGTATACTTAAAACCGTCGATTTTGGTGTGGAAGTCCTTGATGTCCTTCCACTGCACGATTTTGTACTGGATCAAACCGTTGGTGGCCTTCTTGAGGTCGTTGATGTAACCATCGGCCAGTTTGCGCGGATTGTTCCATCCGCAGACCTCGGTCAGACGTTTGCCGCCCTCCTCCGGGATAACCGGATCGAAACTGAGCGCCAGAACCTTGACGACGATGGCCGGCTTTGGCGCGACCTTCTTCGCGGGTGTGACGGGCGCCGCTCCGAGAGGCAGACACCCGGTCAGCAAAATGGCGGTCAACGTTCCCGCCAGAATGTGGAAGTTACGCAAGTCAGTTCTCCTTTGCGGTATGGTTGTTACCGCGATTCAACACGCGAGAACAACACGGAGTTCGCGAACAAGCGGGCCGACACCTCCCAGTAACCGCGCTGGTTGGGATCGTCGGCAAAGAGAATGATACGGCCTTCTCCGTGGGATTCCTCCACGAGATAAGCCTTGCCCGGTAGCGCTTTTTTCATACGCTCCCACACAAAGCCGGCGGCCACGAGGCGGTCCTCCGGTGCGAAAACCGCGCCGTTGCGGCCTTCGATGGAGGGGGTCAGAAGAAGATCGGTATTGAAGACGGTGATGCTTTCAAGGTTGAATCCCATCGAGGAACAATGGTGCCGGTCCAGCAGGATGCGCAGAGCGGCGCCGTTCACGCGTTCCGGCCTCCGTTCGAGCGGGACGGGCTCATCGGCGGCAGTCTGGGATTCAGCGCCCAGGTCCTTCACAATCTGGCACGTGGTCCACTCCTTGCCCTTGGATGCGATGTGCGCCGATGCGCCGCCGATGGTGATAAGCGTGCCGCCCGTGCGGAGCCAGGCATCCAGTCGCTTCCAGAAATTCTCGCTGAGCGCCGAGTAGTCCTCGGCGGAACCGTTGGGAAGGACGATGGTTTCATACATTCTGAGATCTCCGCGTTCGACGGCGCGGGAGCGGAGCGGTGTGAAGGGAAGTTTCAGTCTCTGCTCGAACAACCAGGCGATCCAGCCGTAACTGAGCCCGGACGCGGGCCTGTCGTAAAGCACGGCCACTTTCGGCTCCGGGATATGGGCAATTTCGTCACTGCCGAGGGAAAGGCCGGCGTCGGTCCACCCGTTCGCCAGCGGGGCAGGCCGGACAAAGGTTTCCGCGCAAGATGAATGAACAGCCTTGCAGACGGATTTCCAGTCGCCCGCGTGGTCGGCCTTCCGGACGACGATTGTGCCTCTGCCATAATCCGCCCCTCCAATCCCGAAGTAGTCCAAGGATACGCGCGGACGAAGTCCCGCGTTCAGCATGCGGCATAGCGAAGCGTGGGTGTCGAGGCCTTCAGCTGGAATGAGGAATCCGTATTCCGGTTCTTCTACGGGGACGTGTTTGGGCGCCGTACGGGGTGACAGCGGCAAGCCTTTTGCCGAGGTTGTCCAGGGGCTCAGTCCGAGCGCCACGGGAATGCTCCACACGGTATGATCGTAGAATCTGGAACTCGCATTTTCCTCCCGGCGTCGGATCTGCTCGTTGAGGAAGTCCTGATCAATGTGCGTTTCACGTTCCAGCAGGGCGCGCACGGTTTTCGCGGTCGGCCCGGTTGCGGGAACGACCATCGTTCCGGCAGGCAGGCGCACGGTACTCTTGTCCCCGCCCGCGTAGGGTGTAACTTCCATCGCAGTCTGCCTAATCAAATGCCGGACGGGAATTCCGGCCCGCTCCAGCATCATCGCGATGCGTTCGGTCAGCGCGCTTCTGTGCTCGAAGATGAACGCCGTCTCGTCGTCGGGTGAAGCTTCGCTGAACTGGTTTCGGAATTCGGTCAGCAGTTCCTCGCGGCGTTCGGCGGCGGTCCGACAAACGGTCAGCGCCGCGCCGAAGTGATGGCGCACGGCGTCCTCGAAGGTCAGCAGAGACCCGTCGCGCCGTTCGACCTCGATGCCCGCAACGCCGGCTTGTTCGAACGTCATGCCGGCGCACCCGTGGATGCAGGGAAACGCTTCTCCGTAGCCGGGGTAGAAGGCGTCGAACACTTCACCGGTCCAATACATCCAACCCTGTTCGTCGAATGTGCGTGCCAGTTCGCGCCCGAGCACGGACCACCATTTCGTGATGTGTGCGCCGTAATTCGGATTCAGCGGTTGCGCGGGCGGTGGGAAGAAGAAATGCGAATCCGACCACATTTCGTGCAAGTCCGCGAGCAACTGGGGACGCCATTCCAGGAAGGCACGGACCCGCGCCTGGGATTCGGGCTGTGTCATCGGAAACCAGTCGCGGTTGAGATCAAACAGGTAGTGGTTTCCGCGACCGCCGGGCCACGGGTCGCTGTGTTCGGCGGCCTGCGGATCGCGGCGTGCGGAGAGGCCAAACAGGGAGTAATAGGCGTTCACGGAACGGGCGCGGCCGTCGGGATTCTGCAAGGGATCAATGCAGACCACTGCGTTCTCCAGGCAGGAATCGCCCCCGGCAAGGTGACACGCAAGCATAAGCGCGGCATCGGCGGTGGAGTGTTCATCGCCGTGAACATTGGCGATGATCCATACCGTGGCGGGCAGATCGCCGATCTCCGCGTTTTCGGGATCCTCAGCCAGGGCGCGGGTGCGGGCCTTGATATCGTCCAGACGTTTCAAGTTGGCAGGGGAGGCGAACGTGAGCAACTGGAGAGGACGACCCTCATATGTTTTCCCGTATTCGGTCAACCGGCAAGCACCGGAGTGGGCTTTGGCCAGTTCCTCGACGGCTCGGGCCACGTCTTCGGACCTTGTCAGCCGGTCGCCCGGATTGTGGCCCAATAGGCCCCGGTACCGTTTGGCGGCGGAATCCCACGCTACGGATATTGATATGCTCATCTGCTAGAACTCTCCTTAGTGTCTGCGATAGGGTACTGCCAGCGCCGCGGGGCCGCCGGTTCGCCGCCGGAACAGGCCCAGCGCCAAGAGCGTGGCCAGGTAAGGCGCCATGGCAATAACCTGCGGCGACAGGTCGTAGCCAAGACCCGGCAGTGTGTAACGTGCCTGTTCCGCCATTCCGAAGAACAGGGCGGCGCCCAGTACACCCCACGGATTCCAGCGCCCGAAGATAACAAGTGCCAGGGCGATGAAGCCGCGGCCGTTCGTCATTCCTTCCACAAACGTGTTGCCCTGCGCCACCGAAAGGTATCCGCCGCCGACCCCGGTCAGCGCTCCTCCGGCAACCACGGCCAGGAAACGGATACGCGAAACGCTGTACCCGGCCGTGTCCGCCGATTCCGGTTTCTCGCCGCAAGCGCGGAGTGCCAGTCCCGGGCGCGTTCGATACAGGTACCACCAGACGGCGGCCGCCGCCACAACCGACAACGGGACCAGCAGATTCTGTTGGAAGACCAGCGGACCCAGCACCGGAATGGATCCCAGCAGAGGCCATTGTACGGAAGCCAGCGGTGTGACGGTGAGGGCCGCGGACGAAATGCCGAACAATCCGCGGTAGATCGTGCCCGTCAGACCCAGGCCAATCAAATTCAATCCGGTTCCGACAATCACCTGGTCGGCCTTCACAAAAACGGTCAACAGGGCAAACAAGGCGGCGAGGGCCATTCCGCAAAGAGCGGCGGCGGTCAGTCCGATACCGGGCGAGCCCGTGGCGTGTGTCACCGCGAAGGCGGCGAAGGCGCCGACCAGCATCAGTCCCTCCAGGCCGATGTTCAGGACGCCGGCGCGTTCGGAAATCAACTCGCCCAGGGCGGCAAGAATCAAGGGAACAGCCAAAGCCACGGCGCCGTGCAGAAAGTCCACGCTATGTCTCCGGTGCGGCGCGCCAGGCGAGGGCGGCGCGGATTGCCACTGCCAATATGATAACGCCCTGAATCACTTCCACCACCACGTGTGACACGCCTGCCTGGCTTTCCATGGCCGCCGCGCCGGCGTCCAAGGCGCCGAAAAGCAGTGCCGCCAGCGCCACGCCTGCCGGCTGAAGGCCGCCGAGCAGTGCCACGGCGATGGCGGTGTATCCCCAACCGGGCGAAAAACTTGGGGACAGGGTGTTGGTAACGCTCATCAGTTCCACGCCACCGCACAAACCGGCAAGCGCTCCACTGAGTAGAAACACCTGCCACACGATGCGCGTTGTCGGGAAGCCGGCCGAACGCGCCGCCTGCGCGTTGATGCCGACCATTCGGACCCGATACCCGTGAACCGTGCGGAACAGCCATACGCCCGCCAGAACAGCCGCGAGTACCGCAATGAGCACACCGGCGTGGATCCGGTTGGGCGGAAAGAGCCTCGGCAATACGGCGGCCAGGGGAAGCGGTTCCGTTTCGGGATAATATCCGGACTTCTTCATCATCGGCCCGTGGATCAACGCTCCGACGAGGTTGATAGCCAGGAAATTGAGCATGATTGTTGATATCACCTCCGGAACCTGGCGCCGAATTTTTAAGAAAGCGGCGATTGCCGACCACAGCGAACCTGAAACCACGGCGGCGGTCAGACACAGAGGAATCAATGCCCAAGCCGGCCACGTCTCTCCAACCCTCGCCACCGCCGCAACCGCAAGCGCGCCGACCAGCAACTGGCCCTCGGCGCCGATGTTCCAGATACCGGCGCGGAAAGCCACCGCCACGGCCAGGCCGGTGAACAGGAGCGGCACGGCCCGCACGATCGTCTCGGACCGCTGGTAGGCTTCCCCGAACGCGCCTGTCCATAAGGCTGAGTATGCCGTGGAAACGTTACCTCCCGTCAGCGCAATGACCACAGCCCCGATCAGCAGAGCCAGCGCAACAGGGGCGAGAACGCCGATAGCCAATGGCGTCAGCCGTTGTTTCACGCTTCCGACTCCGTGCCGGTCATCATTCGCCCGATTCTCTCGCGAGCTTCAGGAGCGCCGGGAAGGACCTCGCCGATGAAACGTCCGGCGTACAGAACGGCGATCCGGTCGCTCAAACCCAGCAATTCCTCTAGTTCGTTGGAGATGAGCAGAGTGGCGCCGCCGCGTTCCCGGTGCGCCTTTATGGTCTGATGAACATACCCGGTGGCGCCGATATCGAGGCCGCGTGTCGGATTGACGGCAACGAGGAGTTTCGGTTCGCGGTTCATCTCGCGCGCGACAATGAGTTTCTGCTGATTTCCACCCGACAGTTCCGACACCGGAGCGCTCATTCCCGATGTCCTCACGTCGTACCGGTCAACAAGGTCGCGAGCCGTTGATTCGGCACGTTTGCGGTCGATGAACACGCCGAAGCGCGGCAATGTATCTCCGGCCAGAAACAGGTTGTCGCGAACCGACGCCTGAAGCGCCAGTCCCGTTGTGTGGCGGTCGTCCGGGATGTGAGCCATTCCCCAGGCGATCCGTTCGGCGATGGGCCATTCGTCCGCCGGGCTCAATGATGCTCCCGTGTACACGGTCACCGGCGCGTTGCGCAATCCAATCATCGATTCGGCAAGCTCCGACTGCCCGTTTCCGTCCACGCCCGCGACACCGAGGACTTCACCGGCTCGGATGACACCCGTCTCCTGGCCCGGACAAGCCAGCAGAGGGCTGGATACGATGATCTCGCCCGTCTCCAGTGGAATCAAAGCTTCCGGTTGTTCCAGCGTACGTCCGACCATCGCGGTTGACAAGGCCTCCGCGTTGACCTCCTCTCGGTTGGCATCGAGCACGACGCGCCCGTGCCGCAGTACCACCACTTCCTGCGCAATTGCCAGCGCTTCCGGAAGTTTGTGTGTGATGAGGACGATGGAAGCGCCGTCGTCTCTCAGTTGACGAAGAATGTTGAACAGTTCGGTCGTCTCCCGGGGAGTGAGGACGGCTGTCGGTTCGTCCAGTATCAGCAGACGCACCGGAGCGCTGAGAGCTTTCAGAATCTCGACACGCTGTTGAAGACCGACCGGTAGATCGCCAGCCAGGGCACAAGGATCCACCTTGAGACCGGTGCGTTCCATCAATGCATTGGCGGATCGTACGAGCGCTGACGGCGATTGGACGCCTCTCGGAGGAGCGGCCAGCGCCAGGTTCTCGGCGACGGTCATCGCCGGAACAAGCGTGAAGTGCTGGTGAACCATGCCGATGCCGAGGCTTCGCGCGACGGCGGGACCGGTCAGATGCACGGGCTGACCGTCCCAGGCAATCTCTCCTGCGTCCGGGCGCAGAAGACCGTCGCAAATGCGCATCAGCGTGGATTTGCCGGCCCCGTTCTCGCCGAGTAGCGCGATGATTCGCCCGGGTGAGATGCGGAGAGATACGCCCTCAAGAGCGACGACCTCGCCGAACCGCTTCGTGATGCCTGTCAGTTCCAGAAGTGGATTCACGGTGACTTTTCCCGTTCGGGACAGAGTCAGCGGAGCATCAGGATTCGTCCGGTTCGGTCGCCGCTTCTTCAGCCGCCTTAACGATTGCTTTTGCCTCCTCCAACTGCGCTTGGACGGCGCTGGGCGCGGCTCCTCCGTAACTGGTCCGCGCGGCCAGGCTTTCATCAACCGAAGGCGCCGTGTAATCCGCGTCAAAGTAGCCGGAGAAGCCCCTCAGTTCCGTTGCGCTGATCTCGGATAGAGCGCAGTTTCGCTCGATGCACAGACGCACAAGCTTGCCTACGATTTCATGCGCCTCGCGGAACGGCAGGCCGCGCGACGCGAGGTGATCGGCGACGTCCGTGGCCGTGGGAAAGCCAAGTTCCGCGGCCTCGCGCATCCGTTCCGGCTTCCATGTAGCGGTGCGGAGCATGGATTCCATCAGGGTCAGCGCCGGGAGAAGCGTGTCCACGGCATCGAAAACGGCTTCCTTGTCCTCCTGGAAGTCCTTGTTGTAGGCCAGCGGCGTGCCCTTCAACATCGTCAACAGGCCCTGAAGGTCGCCGTACACGCGTCCCGTCTTGCCGCGAATCAATTCGCAAAGGTCGGGATTCTTCTTCTGCGGCATGATACTGCTACCGGTCGCGTAGGCGTCGGCGATTTCCATGAAACCGAACTGCGGCGAGGACCAGATGATCATCTCTTCGCACAGGCGCGACAGGTGGGCCATGCAGATCGAAGCGAAGGAAACGAGTTCCACGGCAAAATCGCGGTCGCTGACGGCATCGAGGCTGTTAGGGTAGGGAGCATCGAATCCGAGCTCGTCGGACACGGCCTGGCGGTCGATCGGGAACGAAGTGCCGGCCAGCGCGGCGGCGCCCAGCGGGCATTGGGCAGACCGGTTCAGGCAGTCATGCAGGCGTCCCGCGTCGCGTTCCATCATCCAGAAGTAGGCCAGCAGATGGTGCGCGAGGCTGACGGGCTGGGCGGGTTGCAGGTGCGTGAAGCCGGGCATGATGGTATCGACGTGTTGTTCCGCAAGTTCGACCAGCGCACCCTGCAAGTCGCGAATCGTGTGTCCGATTCGGGTGCCGTAATCCAGGACATAGAGGTGCAGATCCGTTGCCGCCTGGTCGTTCCGGCTTCGGGCTGTGTGCAACTTGCCGGCGACAGGGCCAATTAGTTTCGTCAGGTAGTTCTCGACGGCTGTATGGATATCCTCTGCCGGCTCCTTCGGGAATCGTCCGTCGGCATACTCCACGCCCAGGCGCCCGAGCGCGTCCACAATTTCGGCCACCTCGCGCTCTTCCAGTATGCCCTGCTCGCCGAGCATCTGAACGTGCGCTGTGCTGGCGGTAAGTTCGTATATCGTCAGACGGCGGTCAAACGGCAGGCTTGCGCCGTACTGAAGGGCAAGTGTATCCGCGCCTCCCTGGAAGCGCCCACCCCACATCTTCGATGCCATAGTTGTCTCCTTGGATTACTGTTTTATGAGAACGGCGTCGCCCCGATCGGTGTCGTTTTGACCCAGGTCGCGCGGAATGGTGAACTCGGGATCCACAACGATGCGGAGGGGTTTGTCCCTGGTTTCGAACGAAACCGGCGCGGTTCCGCCGGTCAATGGTATGATCACATCAACCGGCGGTCCGTCCGTGACGAGACGGACCGGAACCTCCAGCCTGTAATACGGCGCCGTTTGTCCGAGGCGTGCCGTAACCGTGAAGCCGTTCGCCGCGTCGCCCGTCACGCGAGCCTGCCTCAAGCGCAGTTCGGGCCAGCCTGCGCGTTCCACCCACTGGCGGAAGAACCAGTCCCAGTTCTCGCCTGTTATCTTCTCAACAGCCTTCTGGAATTCCTTCCAGCCGGGATCTGGCTGGTTGCGGGCTGTTTGCAGGAACTCGCGGGCGCTCTCATCAAACTTGTCCGCCCCAAGGCGAAGTTCGAGCAGACGAAGAACCACCATACCCTTCTGGTAGGCAAGACCGTTGATGTCCGTTGCGTAGTGCCTCGCCTCCGACAGCGGGTAATCCGACACGGAACTGGTTAACGGCCACCAGCGCCGGTCGGACGGATGCGGCGTTGTGATTCCGTTGCGGAAGCGGGAGAATGAATCGTCCGAGTAGCTGGCGAAGGCTTCATTCCACCACGAGCGTAGATAGGTGTTCGGGGCGACGCCGCCCCACCATGTGTGCGACAACTCGTGCGCGATGATCGCCGGGGTCAGCAGAACCGAACCGTACGAGGCCATGCTGTATCCCTCAAGCGCGACGAAACCCAGCGGTTTCCCTCCGTCCACGAGGGAGTACCGGGTATAGGGATACGGTCCAAAGCGTTGCTCATAGTAGTCCATTGCCTTGGCAAGGACTTCCAGCAGGGACTGGGAGAACTCCGGTTGATCGTTCAGAAGATATGTATACAGGGTCAGCCGCCCGTGCTTCATCGAACGTTCGACGTAGGGTCCGGCGCAGATCGACTGGTAGTTCACCGGAATCCTGTTGTCGTACACGAAGGCGCTGTCCGCGCCTTGCGTGGTCTTCGAAACCAGTTCGCCTTGAGTAATCGCGGTCCAGTTTGCCGGAACAATGACGGTGGTGTTCGTCGTGGCGGGCAGGCGCCCCAGGTGCGGCCAGTGGTATGCGTTCAGCGCCGCTACTTCGGGAGAGATGTCGCTCATCATCGAGTGCGACACCTTGCCGTCGTAAGTGAACGTCAGGGTTACGGAATCGCCGGCCGGCACGCGCACCGAAACGATGCCTCCCGCCTGAAGGAACGGAACCTGCTTTCCGGTTGCGGTTCTGATTGAGCGGACCGTGAAATCGTTTGATATCCGCACAAAGGCGCACTGTTGGGAAGCGCCGGTTCTTCGGATAGCCAGAGTATCAACCGCTCGCAGGCTGTTGGATTTCGGCAGAATGCGGATTCGCAGATTGTGCGCGGTGATCCGGTAGCCTTGCGTGTCGGTTTCGGGAATCTCGCGCATCAACCGCCACCCGGACGCGGTTTCCACCAGTGGGTGGATGTGATCGCCGTCGGATTCGGGTCCGTGGTAGGTGTGGAACACGGCGAGGCGCGTGCGGGTGTTGGTGAAGGGCGGCTTGAGCGTGGCGACTGCCCAGGGAGTGGGGCGCATCACGGCGCCGAACATGCTGGGCTCTTCCGGAATCCATCCGAAGACCCTTGCGTCCTTCGTAATCGCGGCAGACGCGGCGTCGGACCGCCGGCTTTCGTTGGCCGCGGTAACAACACGCTTGAGGATTGGGAGGGCCGGATCCGGCGAAACTGCCGGCGCCGGCGTGGACACGCAGACGGCCGCGGCCAGTGCGGCCGCGGTCATCAGCATGCGTTTTCGCAATCCGGTCAGCCGATGTTCAACTGCGCGGCCATCCGCGCCTGCATTCCGTAGGCTTTGCACAGGGCTTCTCCATCGCGCTGGTCCCAGGTCTTACTGTCGAACGAAGCCAGGTCCTCATTGTAAAGCGCGAACGGGCTTCTTCGCCCGATCACGGAGATACCGCCTTTGAACAGGCGCAGGATCACCTCGCCGGTTACACGTTCCTGTGTCTTGTCGATGAAAGCGTCCAGGTCGTGTTTCAGCGGGTCAATCCACAGTCCGGCGTAGGCGAGGTCCGCCCACTTGGCGTCCACCACGCGCTTGAAGTCGCGCTCGTCCTTGGTGAACACAAGGGCTTCCAGAGCCGCGTGAGCCGTATAAAGCAGGATTGCGGCAGGGCATTCGTAGTTCTCGCGGACCTTCAGACCCAGCATCCGGTCTTCCATCACGTCGATGCGTCCCACGCCGTTCTTGCCGGCCAGGTTGTGCGCCTCGCGAATCAGGGTCAGCGGATCCATCGACTTGCCGTTGATGGCCACGGGGTTGCCGTTTTCGAAGCGGACCACCACGGTCTCCGGTGTGTTCGGGGCTTCCTGCGGGCCCGCAGTCCAGCGGAAAATCTCCTCCGGCGGCGCGAAGTCCGGTTCCTCCAGGCGTCCGCCCTCGATGGAGCGGCCCCACAGGTTCTCGTCGATCGACCAGATCTTCTCGGCGCTCTGTCCGATCGGGACGTTCTTGACGCGGGCGTATTCGATTTCCTCGGTGCGCGTCATGTTCTTCTCGCGCATGGGGGCGACGATCCGGGCATCGGGCAGGAGGGTGCGGACGATGAACTCGATGCGCAACTGGTCGTTCCCCTTGCCGGTGCAACCGTGGGCGAACGCCTTGGCGCCCACCTTCTGCGCGACCTCAACCGCCTTTAGGGCGATCAGGGGGCGGGCGATACTGGTGGAAACCGGATAGCCTCCCTGGTACATTGCGTTGGCGCGAACGGCGGGGAAGCAGTAGTCGCGCGCGAACTCGTCCTTGGCGTCCACTGTGTAGTGCTCGGTTCCAAATCTGGCGGCCTTCTCGGCGGCCATCGTGATGTCTTCTTCCGGCTGGCCGACGTCCACGGTGACGGTTACGATGTGATTAAAACCGTAGTCCTCGGTCATCATCGGGATACAGACGGATGTGTCCAGTCCGCCGGAGTAAATCAGTACAACCTGGTTCAATGGTGGTTCCTCTCTTTGATTACGGGTCGCGCCATCGCGACGTAAACGTTGTAGTTTATGGTTGGTGTATCGTCCGTGATGATACGGAATCCGCACCGTTCGTAAAGGGCAATATGACGGTCAAACTGCTTCCGCACGTACAAAATCACCTCGTCGCAATGAAGCCGGATGGCGGCGCTGTCGGTCCAGTTCAGCAACCGGGCCGCCAGTCCGCGCCTCTGCCAGTCCGGGTGCACGGCGAGCCGGTAAAACAGCAGACGCCCGTCTCCCAGGGCTTTGTACCGGGCCGCTCCGACCACGGTTGAACCCTTGACGGCGACCACGGCGCCGCCGAGGTACATCTGCAACCGGACATCCTGCTCGGTCTCCGTAAGCGCGACGAACGGCGGATCGAAACCTTCATACACGCTGAACGCGGCGCGCGTGACGGCGATCATGGCGTAGGCATCGGCCCACGTCGCCCGCCGCAGGATGATTTCCGACGTATCGTCTCGACCCGTCATCGGCTGGATAGATTACAGCATAAGCGCCATCAGCGCTTTTTGAACGTGCATGCGGTTCTCGGCCTGGTCGAAGATCGCGCTGGTCGGGCAGTCCATCGCCTCGGAGGTAATCTCCTCTTCACGGTGCGCCGGCTGGCAGTGAAGGACAATGGCTTCCGGATTCGCCGCGTTGACGACCTTCATGTTCAACTGGTACGGCTGGAAGGCCGCATGGCGAATTGCGGCTTCCTCTTCCTGGCCCATGCTGGTCCAGACATCGGTGTAAACCGCATCGGAGCCCTTGGCGGCCTCGATGGGATCGCGGCCCACCCATAGCTCGGCGCCTGCCGCCTCAAACACCGGTTTCAAAGCCGCCACGGCTGTTGCGTCGGGCTCGTAGCCTTCCGGAGAGGCGATGCGAAGATTCGTTCCGGTGAGCGCGCAGAGTTCCATGAGCGAGCGGCACACGTTGTTGCCGTCTCCGATGTACATCAGCGTCAGTCCCTTGACGGCGCCTTTGCGTTCGCGCAGGGTGTACAGGTCCGCCAGAGCCTGGCACGGATGCTCCAGGTCGCTGAGGCCGTTGATGACCGGTATGGTGGAGTTGGCGGCGAGTTCCTCAACCAAGGAATGTTTGAAGGTCCGCGCAACGATGCCGTGCACCCAGCGTTCCAGGTTGCGGGCGACATCCGCCGGGGATTCGCGCTCGCCGACGCCGATTTCGTCCGGGCCAAGGTGAAGGGCATGGCCGCCCAACTGGTTCATACCGATTTCGAATGTCACGCGCGTTCTGAGCGACGGTTTCTGGAAAACAAGCGCCAGTGTCTTGCCGCGGTGCAGGGCAGAGGCTTCGTCCGCTCCGCCGCGTCCCTTGCGGCTTTTCAGTTTGTCGGTTACGGCGAACACGAGAGCGACGTCTGCCGGCGTCAGGTCGCTGATGCGCAAAAGGTGCTTGCCCTTCAGGCGGCTTCGCGAGATCATCTGCGAAAGCGTGAGTTTGGACAACTGGTCGGGATCCGCCGATGCCTTGCTGTCGTTCTCGTGCAATTCGATGTACAGAGAGCGCAGGGTCGCGAGATTAACCTGGTGCTTTTTCAGTACGGCGGCGGCGTTGGAGTCCTTGAGTGTCAGCACGCCCATCACGAGATGCGCCGTTCCGATCACTCCGGTGCCGTCGACGCGCGCGGCCATTTCGGCGTCTGATATCGCGGCGCATGTGGTGGCGCGCAGTTCCATATGCCGGTCGACCTTGCGCGGTTCGCCGTGACTTTTCAGGGAAGCCTTGATGTCATCGACAAGTGCTTTGACATCGACTTCCATTCGGCGGAAAACGCGCGCAACGGCGCTGTCGGAATCCTTCAGAGCGCCCAGGACCAGATAGTCCGGGGTGACCAGTGTGTCGCCTCGTTGCGCGGCTTCGCTCAAGGCGGCTTCGATAGCCCTTCGGGAGCGGTACGACATATGGCGCCACGTGTGGCCCAGCGCGCTTCGAACAAGAGGCGGTAATGACTTCAGCGTGGAGTGTTCGTCCAGGCGGGCGTCTTCTCCGCGGTTGGAGCCGTTCTGGCCGGTCAGTTCCGCCGTAATCTCGGCGCGCACGGCCGGCAGAACCACCGAGCAGTTCTCAAGGATATGAGCGGCTCCGCCTTCCCGGCACCGCACCAGGCCGACCAGCAGGTGCCCGCTGGCAATATGATCGGCGCCTTGCTGTGTTGCTTCGTCCTCGGCCAGTTCCAGCACGCGGCGGGCGCTTCGGGTTCGGCCGATCTTGGTGGCCGGATTTTTGGAGCCGGCGGGCAGGCCGCTGACGGTACTCAATCGGATGCTGTCCAGGCTTCCGGCCAGCGTCTCCAGTACCCGTGCCGCCATGGAATCGGGTTCGTCCAGAATACCCAGGAGCAGGTGCTCGGTCCCCACATTGGGGTGTCCGTACCGGTGCGCCTCCTCCTGGGCCCGGTATATAATTCGTCTGGTTCTTTCCGTGAATTTTTCCCACATTTTATTTGAAATCCTTAAGGGTTTGATATTGCCAGGCTCTTGTCCAGAATGCCCAGCGCTTCATCGATGTGTTCGGCCTTCGCAACCATTGCAGGCAGAATCCGCAGGACGCTGTCGCCCACGTTGTGAATCAGCAGTCCCATCTCAAGACAGCGCATCGCAACCTGGGCCGCAATCGGCGCTGTCAACTGAACGCCAATCATCAGGCCGAGGCCGCGCGTCAGTTGGATCGGTCTTCCGTTACGCTTCAAGGTTGCCAGTCCGCGCCGGAAGTAATCGCCCATATCCGCCGCGTTTTGAATCAGATTTTCTTCTTCCAGTGTGTTCATGGCCGCCAGTGCCGCGGCGGTTCCCAGTGGATTCCCGCCGAAGGTACTGCCGTGCGTGCCGGGACCAAACGCTTCCGCGACGTCGGGACGGGCAAGCACGACACCAACGCTGAGGCCGCCGCCAAGCGACTTTGCCAGAGTCACGATGTCCGGCTGGATGTCAAAGTGCTCGTAGCACCAGAACCGGCCCGTCCGGCCGAAACCGCACTGAACCTCGTCCATAATCAGGAGGATGTTCTTCTCTTCGGTCAGTTTACGGACGTCCTGGATGTATTCCTTAGTCACCGGATTGACGCCGCTTTCGCCTTGAATCGTCTCAAGCATCACGGCGCACGTTTCGTCCGGCATTTTCTGAACGATGGTCTGTCGGTCCAGGAAGCGCATATACCGGAAGCCCGGCAAAATGGGCTCGAAACCTTCCTGAAACTTCGCCTGTCCCGTGGCGCTCATCGCGCCGTAGGAGCGACCGTGGAACGATTGGTAGGCCGTAAGAATCTCGACGGCTTCAGGCCCCTTGGCCTTCTTCGACCACTTGCGCGCGAGTTTCAGGGCGCCTTCGGTGGCTTCCGTGCCGCTGTTCGTAAAAAACACCTTGTAGCCGTGCGTCCGCTCGCTCAGGCGTCGTGCCAGTTCCGCGCGGGTCGGGCAGTAGTAATCATTGCTGACAAAGGCCAGGGTTTCCGCCTGTTCCTGGATAGCCCGGGTGACCTTCGGGTGGCAGTGGCCGAGGCCGCAACCGGCTCTTCCGCCGCTGACCATATCCAGGAAACGTTCACCCTCCGCCGTCCACAGGTACATTCCCTCGCCGCGGACGAAAGCAACGGGCGCGCGTCCGTAAGTGCCCATCACATAGGCCTTGTCCATCGCGATGATCTGTTCCGATGTCCATCCGTTTGCCGCGTTTTCCGGCATATCGTTTCCGTCCTCCGTATAGTTTCGCCCGTCAGTGCTGACAGGTCGGGCAGTAGTACATCAGGTTTCCGCCCAGTTTTTCCCCGAGTAGCGCCGTGCCGCAAACGGGGCAGGGTTGGCCCTTGCGGCGGTGGATGCGGGCCACTTCCCAGCCTTCATCGCCCATGATGCTCAACGTCGAGGCCACCCGCGCGGCGATTGCGCGGTCGAAAACAAGACCGATTGCCCGATGAACCCGAACAATTTCGTCGCCTGATAACGAGTTGCCCGCGCGATCCGGTCTGATGCCGGCTTCGAATGCGATCTCGTGAGCGTAAGCATTACCGATTCCCGCAATCACAGACTGGTCCACCAGCAGGGCCTTGAGCGGCGACTTTTTATCGAGCCTTACCTTAAGATAATCAGGTGTGAACGCCGCGTCCGTATACTCAAGCCCCAGTTTCTGCATAGTCGACACTTTGGACGTGTCGTTTCCGGGGCAGAGCGTCCAGCGCGCGGTCCGCATCGTGTCGCGCAACCGAAGGTCGTGTCCGTTGTCGAGCGTCATAACCGCCTGGGTGTGCGGTCCCAACTCGGCGCCGATGGGAGCGTATTCCAGCATGCCCTCGCGCATAAAGTGCATCACGATACCGTCGCCGTTCGAGAGGGATATGAGCAGATTCTTCGCCCGCCGGTCGAATCCCGTGATACCGAGGCCGACGACGGCATCGCGGAACGGTGTTCCATCCGTCGAACGCGTGGCTGTACCCGAAATGTCGCGCACATCGCTAATCAGGCGCCCGGTAACCATCTTGTTCAGGCGCTGTTTCATTCCTTCGACTTCAGGCAGTTCCGGCATCTTTACTCCAGCGTGACGGATGTTCCCGTCGGTTCATCACCCAGCAAGTGGTTCAGCACGGCGGACGGAACGCGCCCGTCCAGAATCTGTACAGCCCGGCAACCACCCTCCAGCGCGGTAAGGCAGGCTTCCAGTTTCGGTATCATCCCCTTGTCGGCCTTACCGGTCGCAAGCATATCACGAGCACTGGCCGCGTTCATGCGGTTAAGCAGGCTGTCGGGTTGGCCTGGATCTTCCATCACACCGGCCACATCGGTCAGCAACAGCAACTCGTCAGCCTTCAAAGCGGCGGCAATGTAGCCCGCCGCGTGATCGGCGTTGATGTTCAGCGTCTGTCCCGCTCCGTCATCCGCCACACTGCAAATCACAGGAATGTAACCGGCTCCTATCAGTGTGTTGAGTATGCCGCAATTCACCTTCGTTACCGCGCCGACGAAACCGACGTCGATGCCGCGCGACAACTGTTTTTCGGCCTCCAGCAGGCGCCCGTCCTTCCCGCTGAGCCCGACAGCCTTGGCGCCGGCAACGTGGAGGTCGCTGACAAGTCCCTTGTTCGTTTTGCCGGCAAGCACCATCTCCACGATCTCCATCGTCTCCGCGTCGGTTACGCGCAGTCCGTGAACGAACACGGATTCCTTGCCCATTCGCTTCAAGGCCAAACTGATGTCCGGGCCGCCACCGTGGACCAGAACGATCCGGAATCCCGCGCGGTTGAGCAGTACCAGGTTGCCCATCAGCGCACGCTTGAGATCGGTATCGATCATGGCGTTTCCGCCGTACTTCACGACAATCGTGCAGTCGGGGTGATCGGCGAGCCGCCGCTCCGCGCGGCGATGGAAATCCTGGTTTTCGGTTTCAGCTGACGGCATCCGTGTTCGGTGTGAAATAATAAGGCCGCGGGGCTTTTGAAGGCTCCCCGCGGCTCATAACATTCGGGCGCTGGAACGACCGTTCCGGTCGCGCGGCTGTTACGCGGGAAAGATCCGCGGAATATCGCGACGCGAACGACGACGGACAGAGGTGTTCCAAGTGAGTAACATCACCAACATGCTAGCACTCACCGGTATGCCGTGAAAACTTTCCGGGGTAAAAAGAAGCCCGGCGGAGAAGCCTTGTGTTCGCCGCCGGGCCGTAGCCGTCCGGAGTACGGTTACTCCAGCGTCAGTTTGGTGATGGCATTGGACCGCTGATTGGCGGATACCGGCCGGTTGATCTGAAGGATTACGGAATCGCCGGGTTTCAGGTCCTTGGTCGCCTCGCGGAACTCCTTCACCGTGGGCGTTTCCGTGCGGCCGACGCGCAGGATCAGGGTTCCCCGGGTCAGACCCGCCATATCCGCCGGACCACCAAAATCAACCTTGGTAACCAGAACACCCTTAATATTCTCATCGATGTTCAACGCCTTGGCATCGGCCGGGCGCAACGGCGAGACGGTCATGCCCATTCCGCCGAGAACCGACTCTTTATTGTCTTCCTCGGGTTCGACAGCTCCCGAGCCGCCGGAAGCAAGCAGATCGCTTTCGCTGGGACGCTTGGCTGTTGTAACCGTTACGGTCACCTGTTTTCCATTGCGCATCAGCTTGACCGGAATCTGGCGTCCGGGCGGAGTGCCGGTTACGGCCGCTTCGAGTCCGTCAAAATCCTCGATCTTCTGGTTGTTCCAGAACATAATCACGTCTTCCGGCCTGATGCCTGCCTTCGCGGCGGGTGTATCCGGATTCACCATCTCAACAAGGGCGCCGTGCTGAACGCCGTAGAACTTCTTGAGATCCTCGTCCAACACCCGGTTCTGGTTGGATGTTTGAACGCCGAGATATCCGCGCACCACGGCGCCGTGCTCGATTATTTCGTTCATTATCGCCCGGGCGGCGTTGATTGGAATAGCAAATCCGAGTCCAATGCTTCCCCGCGTGGAACTGGCTATCGCCGTGTTGATACCAATCACCTCGCCGTGGATATTCACCAACGGACCGCCCGAGTTGCCCGGATTGATGGAGGCGTCCGTTTGGATCATGTCGCGGTAGTCGCGAATACCTTCCACTCGGTTTAGCTCGCGGCGGGTGGCGCTGATGACTCCAACGGTCAGCGTTTCACCAACACCCAACGGGTTGCCGATGGCGATGGCCCACTGCCCGACGCGGATTTTGGAAGAATCACCCAGTTTCGGCAAGGTGGAGGCCGTTACGCCGGCGGGAGTCCGGATGCTGATGACCGCAAGGTCCGACTTGTCGTCGCGGCCAACCAGTTTGCCGACCACGCTGTTCCTGTCCTGCCCGGCCAGGTAAACGCGAATTACGTTGGCATTGTCGACCACGTGGTTGTTGGTCAGGATATACGTTGTTTTGCCGTCAACTTTGACCAGCAGACCACTGCCGGTGCTGGCACCCTGCGGCGTTGGAATCTGCGGGATGGTCGGGTTCTGGCGGAACAGGTCGAACGGATTGGGAATCACCAGTGTGCCTTCAGGAGAGGATTCGCCTCTGTCGGCTTTGGCGGTCGACTCGGTCGCTCGTGTGATGGCTTCGATACGAACGACGGAAGGCTCCACCGCTTCCGCGATCGCCGCGAAACCGTCCTGCATGGAAATCAGCGCCTGTTTCTGGTTGGGCGTCAGAGCCGACTGCTGCGCGGAGACCATGGAAACCGGATCGGAGCGGAACAAGGCCGCCAGTGAAATTCCCAGCGCCAGGACGCTGATCACAAACAGAACGGTGTTGGCAGGTTTCCTCCAGAAGCCTTCTCTACTGTCCATATATCTTGACTCCTCCTGAGTAAAGCGTTATATGTCCGCCCCGATCGCCTGGGGCGGTCTTCTATATAATGATGTCGCGATCAAGCGGTTTCGGGTTCCCGGAAACCCGGCGTTGGGGGATAGCGGCGGAATCGGCGAACTGGAACTACGCGCGAGCGGTGCGGAACACGGCGGCGGCGTAACCCACCACGTTGCGCTGGTCGCCGGTTGCATCTCCGGAGGTGCCGTAGGCGAGGATTTCGGCTGAGGCGTTGCTCGTGCTCAGCGCCGTCATCACAACGGCCGTTGGCGCCACGCCGCACATCGTGATGCGTTGCTGGCGCACTTCACGGATAAGTCCCTCCGCGTCCATATCGGCGATGCGTTTCAAAGCGTTTCCATCCAGTTGGCGTGCCGTTTCGGCGGGGACGTAATGAGACATGTCTGTGCTGGCAAGGAGAAGAATACGGCGCGAATCGGCGGCCAGAACCGATGCCAGCGAGTGCCCGAACGGAATGGCGGTCAGGTCGAGACGTCCCCAGGCGATGGGCAGGATGGGAACTTCCGGGTGGCAGACCACCTGCAGGAAAGGCAACATCACTTCGTGCGAATGCTCGCTCTGGAAAGCCACATCGTCCTCCGAAACCCCGGCCGCGGCCTGCAACAGCGCTGAGCGCAAGGAGGTGTCGATTGGCATGGTCCCGATCGGCGTCTGCCAGGCGGAACATTCCGGTACGGCCAGTGGAGAACCCAGCCCTCGGTGGTTCGGCCCGATGATGACAACCACTTCGGGGGTGGGAGAGGCTGAAAGCGCGGCGAAGGCGTGAGCGGCGGTTGGTCCGGAATAAACGTAGCCTGCGTGCGGACACATCAGCCCCGCTACGCAGGCGGCAGGGGCGGCGTTCGGACGCAGGGCGCCTGGGCCGTAAGGGCTTTCAAAACAGGCAGATATAACCTTCTTCAGTTCGTCGGCGGAAGAAGGATAGAACAAGCCCGCGACGGCGGGCGATCTCACGTTTCCGGCGGACATGACATTGCCTCCGGTGGCACGCTTGACAAATCTGGTCAGTTCCGTCTGCAACTAACCGGTGTGAAAGGACTTGCCGGGGCACCGGCAAGTCCTCTCAGCCGGTACTCAGCGTCGACGGCGGAGACCTAAAAGGCCCGCCAGTCCGGTCCCGAGCAGTGCCAGGGAGCCGGGCTCCGGTATGGAGGCCGCGCTGATAGGTTGGCCGTTGAACCGGATGTTGCTGAATACGATAGCGGCGCCGTTATCCGGGTTGTTCGGATTGTTGAGCGCCTGGAAGTATCCGCCAATCTGGGTGTTGGGGAAGAGCCCCTGCTCCAGGTTGGTGAACGGCAGGAAGCCGCTGTCAATTCCGTTGTACATATAGTGCACGCCGTTCAGGCCGCCCTCGTTGGTGTACAACAGTCCGACATGCGCGGTTACGCCGGTCGAATACATATTTTTGCCGAACATATAGAACGGCGAGACCCCGCCCCAGCAGGACACTTCGCCGTCAGACGGCCGGACCATGATGCGCCCGTCCGCCCAGTCCATCGGCGGTCCGCCTATGGTGATGAGGCCGGCTTCGTGCGCGGCAGGACCATAGGAGGTGATGTCCATTTCCAGCATGAAGTAATCAGTGGGTCCGATCAGAAGAGGCGACCCGTCCGGATTCGTCAGCCGCCAATCGTGGCGGTTGGCCCAGCCTGTGGGAGCGCTCAACTTCTGGTCGGAGAAACCGATTGTGTCTCCACCCTTGTACCAGGACAGTTCGGAGGTCGGTACATCGTTCCACATGCGCGGAATCGCTCGGATATCCTGAGCATACGCCGCTGTAACGATGCCCAGCAGTGCGACGATCGGCAGAAGTTTACGTAACATAAGCTTACTTGCCTCCTTCTTTCCTGCCGTGCCCGGCAGGTGATTCACCTTCAATCTACAGCAAGAAACGGGCCAAAGGAAAACGTTTACCTTCATTTTAAGGGTAATTTTTCACGGGCGCGGGATAACGCCTGTCCGGCCAGCCGTTGCGAGGCGGGGATGCGCTCCAAGTACACGGCCTGGCCCTTGAGGACGGCCGCGACCCGGTAGCCCGGGATGGTTGTCCCTCCGAACCGGACTTCGCGCCATTTATCCCAGCCTTCAGGAACACCCATGCGCAGGTGCGGGGACATCAGGTAGATTCCGTCCGGTTGAAGGTTGAATTCCCGGAAGCGGTTCATGTCGTCCGGGGTTGGCGGAATCGGTACGGATCGCCGGTCCGCGAACCAGGCGACACTCCACGGGACATCGCTGACGATCAGAGCATCTGCCGGTGTATTCTCGCGGATCCACTTCTGGTTGTCGGGTTGCCACTCCACCCAGGTGTCGTGTTCTTTCGGCCGTTCCGGAGGCCCGGCTATGGTGGCCCACTTGAACAGCATCGGCACGAGGAAAAACAACGCCATCCACTTTTGACCCTTCGTTAAGGTGGGGTGGAGAGCCGCGATTATCCAGACGATTGCGTCCGCCGCGAAGAGATACAGAAACGGCGTGAAGACCGCATAATACCGCGCGATGTTCGAGAGCAGGCCGAACGTCAGAAAGTGCAGGAAGAACGTGGCCAGCAGAAACCTTCGCAAACGGGCGGCGAGTCCGTTGTACGGCCTCAGGATGTCGACGACGAAGAAGGTGAATAGCCAACCCATCGTTCCGATGGTGGTGATTTTAAACCACCACAGGTCGGCGGTCATCTTGACCCATTTCAACAAGGTCCAGCCCGGATGCCCCAGCCAGAATTCCGAAGGTTTTACGTACACGAACTGGTACCAGTCATGGGTTCGGGGACTTGCCAGCGAGAGGTACCGCGCCATGAGTGCCGATGTCAGGGAGAACAACGGGTCGCCGGCGATAAGGTACGTTCGCACAAGCCACGGTGCGACCACAATCGCCGCCGGAAGTATGAAACTTGCGAGATGCAAATACGGTCGTTTGGAGGTTTTGAAGATCCAGAACAGAAGGGGGAGGGCGTACAGCACAATGCTGTAACGGTTCAGAAAAGCGACTCCCGTCAGCGCGCCGGCAAGACCGTAACTCCACGAACCCCTCGGCCACACAACCAGATAAAGAGTTGCCAGAAAGAAGAAGATAGCCGCCGGTTCGGTCAATCCCGAGATGGACGTCTTGAACTCGCCTCCGGACAAGGCGAACAGGAAGGTTGCCAGAAAGGCGACGCGGAACGGGAACAGCCTGCGCGCGAACGCGAACAATAGAGGTATCGTCGCGAAGAAGAACAGGGCGGATGAAAGGCTGACCGCCAGATCGGTAGGCCCGATGATGTGAAACAGAGCCGCCTGGACAGCCGATGGGAACGGGAAACGGTGAACGTTCCACCAGGGGGCACCTTGCCGACCGGTTTCCTGACGCCATACCAGGCCGCAGAGCGGCATTACGTCGGTCTTGAATCCCTGTCCTTCATAGACATTGCGGGCAATCTGGGCGTAGTCCTGCGCGTCAGGGTCTTTCAGCGCCATGTACCGCATCGTATGGCGATAGGGAATCCATACCGCGATGGTCAGCAACAGAAGGAGCAGAACAGCGCGCCACTCCCGGTTCGCGGCACCGGGTTCGGGTGGAGAGGAAATGGTGTTCCCGGCGGATGTCATCTTCTTCGACGGCAGACGGCCACGATTTCCGCGCACCCGATGTACGACCACGGCCACATTGCGAGTGTGGAGTACAGCACTCGTAATGAAGCGCTGTCCACCTGGCGCAGGAAGGGAATCATGTGCAGACGGCAGTCGAACCCGCACTTCCGCAGTGTGTTTTTCAGCGTAAATGGGGTTTGTTCGTTCACGTGCACACGTTCATTGTAGCCCTGGCCTTCTTCCGGATTCTTCGGCAGGGTGTCTCCCTGCCAGTTGGGTTTGGTGCGGGCAAGGGCCGCGGCGGCGGGGAAAATGCGGCGAATCAGCGGGTACAACGCTCGAATCACCGGATACGCGTAGCGGTAGAACAGCAGGTTCGGAGCCGTGTGAAGAATCAGGCGTCCGTCCGGACTCAGGAGTTCCCGGATGGTGCGTAACGCGCTTTCGAGTTCGTGGGGATGCAGGTGCTCGGCAACATCGACGAAGAAAACCTTGTCGAACCTCTCGTCGGCTCCTGTCAATTGAACCGCATCGCCGACGGCGAAAGAGACGCGCGAACGATACTCTTCGTCATAGGTGGCCAGCGCTTCTTTGGCGAGATCGATGGCGGCCGAGGAGTAGTCGACACCTTTGGCGACGGCGCCCTTCAGGCCGGCTTGAAGGACGAGTTCTCCGCGCCCGCAACCGATATCCAGGACGCGTTCACCCGGTCTGACAGACGCGATTTCGAGAAGTTTCGCATGGCGCGGCGTAACCTTGCGGCCTGCCGTTGAGCGAAAAATCTCGCCGCCCTCCATGTTGCGGAGGTAATACTCGCGGTCATACCAGTCGCTGGGTACTTGCTCCGGCAGGCCTGGTTTCGGGGCGCCGGGCGAGGTGTCGCCGGATGGCAAGGTAGATCTCCTCAACGGTTATCTGCTGTATGCATTCGCCGTGCGGGCAGTGGGTCAACTTGTCGTTCAGGTTGGTGATACAGGGACTGCAAGGCAGGCGTTTCCAGAGGATTGTGTTACAGGAACCGACCGGGCCGTACAATTCGGGTGAATTCGGTCCGTAGAGTGCCACTGTTGGAACGTTCAGCGCCGCGGCAAGATGGACAGGACCGGAGTCACTGCACACCAGAACGGCCGATTTTTGCATCAATGCCGCGAAGCCGGCGAGGTTCAGCCGTCCGGCCGTCAGCGAGCAGTATGTGCGGGCAAGGCCGTTGATGCGTTCCAGCAATGCCTTTTCGGAAGGCGACCCGCTCAGCACCACGGATAATCCTGTGTCGGCGGCAATGCGGTCCGCGAGTTCGGCGTAACGCTCCGGCGGCCACCGGCGCTGTGGAGCATTAAGGCCGGTTCCGGGGTGCAGGATCACGAATTCCCCGGCTTTCAGCGCTTCCTCCGCGATGAAAACTTCAGCGCGCGTTATGTCATCTTCGACGAGAACGGGAGCGATCAACTGACGGGCGTCAACCTCTCCTTCCAGCGTTCTTGCCAGATCGCCGAAAACGTCCGCCATGTGCGCGCCATCCCGGTACCGTACCGGGTGGGTGTAAACACCGGCGCGATTCTGTTCCGGGGTATCAAAACCAACGCGGACGGGAGCGCCGCTCAGGCCCGTCATAATGGCGGAGTAACGACTGAACTGCTCGAAGTCGATGACCAGGTCGAATCGTTCCCGGTGCAGAAAAGCGATCAGCCTTGCGGTCTCCCTGGCCACGCTTTTCAGGCCCGAGACATCGAAGTAGTAGACACGATCCAGATCGGGGAAGCGTTCCAGAAGACCCCGGTTTGCGGAGAGCGTGACAAACGTGATGTCGGCGAGCGGATAACGGCGCCTGATGGCGGAGATGGCAGGCGATGCGAGCACAAGGTTGCCGAACCCCACCCATTTCATAAGAAGGATGCGGCGGGGATCTCCCGGCGGGTGCGGACGAACAGGAGGTCTGAGGCCGTGCGATACGGCCCAGCACAGCGGAATTCCGATTCTCCTGTCGGCAAAACGAACCAGTCCGAGTTTCAAGCCCACAAATCCTTCCCGTAACAATCTGTTCTAGAATAGCAAAGGTCCGGTTAAGCAACCAAAAGGCAGTACGGAACGGTTTGGCACCGGGTTACGACACCATCGGATTCCGTAACTTCAGTCGTCGTTTCCCGTGTTACAGGTTCCGTTAATTTTCCGCACGGAACACAGCGTCAGGCGTGGGTGTTACAATGTGTATCGCAGATAGTCACCCCGTGCTTGTTCACTCGTCCCCTAAAAAGGATTCACACTACACCAGATAACACATTGTACCCCTGTTGTCTCTGGAGACCCTGTCTGAACATGCCGACCGTTTCATCTGGCCTCAATTTGCCTGTCGCCTGCCACCGGTTGAAGGGCGAGTATCCCATCCCGGACGTTGTCCTTCGGCAACCCCGGCGGAACCATCGCCGCCGTCGCGCCTCTGCTCTGCGCAAGTTTCTTCGGTTCCTGTTTTTCTCCGGTATATTTGCCCTGTTGCTCGGTTTCGCCTTCTCGCCCTGGATTCGTTCCGCGGCCGCGGCGGTTCTGCCCGGCGCATCTCCTGAAGAGACCTTCGGTTGCCGATCGGTTCGCGTGCTGTTGCTGGGCGCCGATCATGATTACACTCCCGAAGGCAGAAGGTTGGACCGCCCCGGGCGTGCCGACACGATGATTATCGCCGACATCAATCTGGTGGAACACAAGGTGCATATGTGCTCGATTCCACGAGATACCCGGGCTTACATCCCCGGATACGGGCACCGGAAGATCAACGCGGCGTATGCCCTCGGCGGGCCGGAACTGGCGCGAACCAGTGTACAGAAACTGATCGGCGCTCCCGTTGACCGGGTTGTTGCGGTTGATCTGGACGGCTTTCGCGAAGCCGTGGACGCCATCGGCGGAGTCAAGGTCAACGTCGAAAAGCCTATGCGTTACGATGACAACTGGGGGAATCTGCACATCGATCTGGACGCCGGAGAGCAGGTTCTGGATGGTGAGCATGCGATGCAGTATGTCCGCTTCCGGCACGATGCGACGGCTGACATCGGCCGGTCGCGTCGTCAACAGGAATTCGTTCGGGCGTTCGCGGTGAAAGCCGCACGCCCCACATCGATCGGCGCACTGCCGTCGGTGGTCCGATCTGTTCGCGAGCATCTGCACACGGATCTGACCTCCGGCGAAATCATCGCCCTGAGCCGCCTGGCACGGGAAATCAACGGAAACGTAACAACCGGGATTCTGCCGGGTCGTATCCACGGTTCCGGCTGGCAACCGGACTGCGACGCCGCACGGCGCATGTTTGCCAGACGTGAAGTCGACTGATTACGTCCGCCCGTCACGCTCGCGGTCGGTAGATTGGGTTTCATCAGGAACGCTCCGGTTGTCCGGGGCGTTTTTTCTTGGAGGTATATCGATATCCGGTTTCTTCACAGGTCTCGAAGCGAATGGATTTGCGCATATAAGACCGAAACCGTTTATTATAAAAGCGTAGCGATTGCGCAGTTGATGTATCCTGTGGTCTTTCTTCAGCCCGGCGGTGGCCATGCCCAAGTTCTCGTTGAGTGACGACGACTCCAACGCGATCCACAGTTGGTTGTCGCAGATCGGCAAGACTCCTCTGTTGAGCGCTGAGGAGGAGATTCGGTTGTCCCGGGCTTATCAGAACGGCGACGAATCCGCCGGACTCCTCCTCTGTGAATCGAATTTCCGGCTGGTGGTCAGCGTTGCGAAGCGTTTCCGCGGACTCGGAGTTCCCTTCGAGGATCTGATACAGGAAGGCAACATCGGCCTCCTGCGAGCCGTTCAAAAGTTCGATCCCGACCGCGGCGTGCGCTTTTCCACCTATGCCACACCCTGGATTTACCAGGCCGTTACCCGTGCCGTTTGCAACCAGGGCCGCAGTATCCGCCTCCCCAGCCATATCGCCCGGATAGCGAACAAGGTTGCTCACACAGCGCAAACTTTGCGGCAGGAACTCGGACGGGAGCCCACACCGGAAGAAGTTGCCGAGGTGACGTTCATCGACGCGGAACTGGTGCAGGACCTTGCGGCGCTGTCCAACGATCCCATCAGCCTGGATACCCACGTCAGCGACGACGCCGAGGACCTTCTCTGCGATCTGGTACCGGATACACATGCCAGTCCGACCATGGATATGACGGAAGCGCTTACTCAGGACGTGATCGAGGACATTCTATCTGTACTGGAAGAGCGTGAGCGGGAAGTGATCCGCATGCGCTTCGGGCTGGGTGGTTTGGATAACCTGACGCTGGCGAGGATAGGGGAAGAATTGCACCTCAGCAAGGAGCGCATCCGGCAGATTGAGCGTCAGGCGATGCAGAAACTGAAGTCACGCCGGAGGGAAGCGTAAGGCAGGAGTAATCTTCCTTCCGGCGTGATTTTTACGGGTGCAAATTATACACACCGCGGTAATCGGTGTACTTGAGACCCAGAGATTCCGCCAACTCGCCGACCGCCCGCTCCGCACTGCCGGGATTTACCGAAACGGTGACCGAACGGTTAAGAACGTTCACCGGCGCGACGATGGTTACCCCGTATGTCGAACTGATGACCCGTGCTGTTGACCTCGCGTTGTCGTCCGGCCTGAGGGGCAGAGAACCGCGAGGTCCTTCGGTACGGTCCGCGGGCGGCGCGATGACAAGGCGCTGGGTCTTTCCGGTTTGATCGGTTTGTTCGAGTTCGACGAGCACTTCCGACACCGAACCGGCCCCGGCGGCTTTCGCCTGCAGGATGATGAAAGTATCGCGGTTGCCTGACGCTTCCCCCTGCCATAACAGCCGGTCTCCGTCGTTGCCCACGGGGAGCGTGTTCTCAAGCGATACGCCTTGCGAGGTTCTTGCCGTCAATCGCCACTGTCCCGGCTGATCCGGCCGGATGGCGATCGTGTATCGTCCGGAAGCGTTTTGGGAACCGGACCGTCCAACCAGCAGGGAGGCCTTCTCGGTCGTCGAGACCGGCTCGGATGGGCGGTTCCTGTTTACCGAGATTCCCGCAGGGGTAACGGGCTTCTGCGAAGGTGAAGTCAGAGAAAGAGCCAGTGCAACAGCCGCGATGCCGGCGGCTGAGGACAGAGCCCAGCCCCAGCGGAATCTTGAGAAAAAGCCTTGGTCAGCGGCGGCGCCCTGATTGTACAAGCGAACCTTCCGCATCACATCGTCGTGGAATCGGCCGGGAGGTTCTTTCATCAAACCGGGATTGCCGAGTTCCTCGTAAACCTGGCGCATCAGCATCAGTTCCCGATAGCAGTCCGCGCAGTTCTTCGTATGCATTTCGACGGCGGCGCTCATGGCGGCATCGAGGTTGCCTTCGACGTAATCCGATAGATGGTCCAGAATCTGTTCGTGTCGCATGACCTCAAGCGACTCCTTTCAAAACACGCGTGTCAAACACGGCAACACGCGAAAACCGTCCTGCGCGGGCGGTTCAAAGAATACGACGTTTCCGGTTCCGAAGGTGTTCCCTCAGCCATCGATGCATATCGATAAGTTCCGTTATTGATGAAACAGGTCCCAATGTTGTTCCAGTTGATCACGCAAGGCAAGGCGGGCCCGGTTCAGTCGTGATTTGACGGTTCCGATGGGAAGTCCGGTGACATCGCAGATCTCTTCGTAACTCATGTTCAGCACGTGGAACATGACCACAATCTGCCGCTGGAAGTCGGGCAATTCCTGGATGGCGCTGTCCAGAACGCGCCGGCGTTCCTCCAACTCGGCGTGTTCCGTCGGTCCGGGAGCGGTGTCTTCCACCTGACGGCGAAGAGTTCCGCCTTCCACGTTCAGTTCCTCCTCCAGCGAGACCTGCGGACGGGCTTTTCTGCGCTTGCGCTCGTCCAGAAAGGCGTTCGTGACGATGCGGTAGAGCCAGGTGGAGAAAGCGGAATCGCCGCGGAACTTTTTGATGGCCGCGAACACCCGGACGAATGCCTCCGACGCGATGTCGCTGGCGTCGTCGTAGTTCTCCGTCAGGCGGTAGGCGAGGTTGAAGACCTGTGTTTCGTACCGTCTGACGAGTTGGTCGAAGGCATCGAGATCGCCGGTCTGAGCGCGGGCAATCAACAGTCGCTCGTTTTCGGCGGCCTCGGCCTTGTCCTTTTGAAGTTGTCCCGTGGTGTCCATCAAATCAACGTCAATCCGTACGTCCGGCTCCCAGTATTATTCTTGACGTTCCGGACAGGCATGAACATAATAAACGCGTTGGAACGGTTCATTTTGAACCGTTTCGGCAACTTTTGGACTCGTTGTCTGCCTGAGCGTCGATTTTCTGCTCCGCCACGGATCTCCGACCCTTGATACGCCGTTATCGCCATAGTACGCCGCAGATTGACCCGGGAGCGTTTGTCGCGGAGACGGCCGCCCTCATCGGCGATGTAGTCGTCGGAGAGGGTTCCGGTGTCTGGTACGGGGCGGTTCTTCGAGGCGACGTGAACGCTATCACGGTCGGCAGGCGAACAAGCATCCAGGACGGAGCGGTGGTGCATTGCGACGCAGACGCCCCTTGCCTTATTGGCAATGATGTCACGATCGGGCACAATGCCAGCATACACGGTTGTGTCATCGGTCATAGAGCGGTCATCGGAATCGCCGCCACGGTTCTGAGCCGGGCGGTGGTCGGTGAAGGGGCCGTTGTCGCCGCCGGGTCGCTGGTGCCGGAAGGTTCCGTGGTTCCGCCCGACACGCTTGTGATGGGCGTTCCGGCGAAACCGGTACGCGAGGTGACAACGGAAGAACGGGAACGATTCGAGTTAAACGCCGCCCACTATGTCTCCGAAGCGGCAGAATACGCGAAGGGCGATCCAAATTGAGAAAAGGCCCCAACACTTTGTTTGAGAAAGTTCGAGGCGTCAGCGATGTGGGTATCGAGGTCGAGTGCGCGCACCTGGTGGTCGATCTGCCTCCCGACCAGCGCACCCCGGCCCGACACCTGCGTATCTACAAGGAATTTGGCGCCGCCGCCATCCCCCTGCAGATGATCAAGATGCATCCCGGCGGCATTTCATTCGCGGTCGAACGCGAACGACTGGCGGACGTGCGTGAGATACTGACCCGAATGGGCTACAGGTATCAGTACACTGACGAAATGGTGATCATCTCGGTTATCTCGGTGAATATGCGCGAAATGTACGGGGTGATGGCGAAGATCGCGGAGACCTTGCTGGAGGCCGACACCGAGATCGCGCAGTTGGGCGATTCACACGATTCGGTCCTCTGTATCGTACCCAAGCGGAACGCTCAAGAGGCTATCAAACGTCTTCGAAAAACGTTCAACCTGCGGGGAGCCTCCCACGGAAAGGAGGCGCGCCCGTGAAAATCCTGGTCCAGAAGTTCGGCGGGACGAGTGTCGCCACTCCGGAAAACCGCGACCTTTGCGCCGCGAAGGTTGTTCAGGCGAAGGAAGACGGTTATTCTCCCGTGGTGGTTGTTTCCGCCATCGGGCGCAAAGGCGCTCCGTATGCCACCGATACCCTGATCGACGAACTCCGCTCGGTCGATCCGGCCACGAAACCCGATCTGCACGAGTATGACATGATCGTCACGGTCGGCGAGGTGATTTCCACGGCGATTATGGCGCAGTTGCTGAGAAGCAAGGGCTATCCCGCGAAGTCCATGACCGGCTACCAGGCCGGCATCATCACGGATGACCGCCACGGCGATGCCCGCATCCAGCGCATCGATCCGCGGTATGTCATGAAGGCGCTTGAACAAGGCATCATTCCGGTGGTTGCCGGGTTCCAAGGCGTGTCGGAACCCGACAGCCCGGACCACCATCCCGAGATCACGACATTGGGCCGCGGCGGAAGCGACACAACGGCGGCGGCTCTTGGCGCGGCACTGGGGGCAAGCGCCGTTGAGATTTACACGGACGTCAACGGTGTGATGACCGCCGACCCCAAAATCGTGAAGGACGCCGTCACCCTCGATACGGTCACCTATCTGGAAATCGCGGAAACCGCCCACCTCGGCGCCAAGGTTCTTCATCCCCGCGCGGCCGAGATCGCGATGGACTACAACATCCCGCTGTGGGTGAAGGACACCTTCACAAACGAACGCGGCACGCTCGTGACGCACGTCGAAACACCGCCGAAATGGCCGCGTGTAACGGGCGTGACGAGCAGTGGCAAGGTGGTATATTTCGACTTTATCGTAGGTGAACCCCGCGACAAGGCTCGCATCGAACTCGAGTTGTTCCGCTTGTTCGCCGCGTCCAAGGTCAGCATCTACATGATTTCGGCGAGCCCCACAAGCGTCGGTTTTGCCGTGGAGCGTTCGCTGTTGCCGCGGATCCAGGAGATGTTGCAGGGCCTTATCATTCCCACCGAGTTGCCGGACGGTTCCCTGCGCTGGTATATCCTGAGCCTTGGAGATTCGGCCGGCCTGCAGGGCCAACGGGCGCTGATGGACCGTTTCGCCGACCGCATCGACTTGCGGGTCGTTGAGGCTACCATGACAGAGAACTGCTCGGTGGTCTCGATGATTTCAGGCCAGATTCTGAAGACGCCGGCCGTGCTGGCAGAAGTGGCTGAAACGCTGGACGCCGCCGGGGTTGAGATCTACCAGATCGCCGACACCGAGTACAGCCTGTCGTTGCTGGTGCTGGAATCGGAGGCGGAACGGGCCGTTCAAGCCCTGCACGCTCACTTTGTCGGACAGAGACCGGAATCGATCTGAAAGCCGGACGACCGTGAAAAACTGGTTTCGTTTCACCAGGGCCGAACGCGAGGATATCCGCCGGGCGGGTGACGCATCCACGATCGGCTGGTTTTTTGCGGCGGCCATCGGTATCGGATTCGGACTGGGATACTGGGTGGATTCGTGGGCCGGCACCGAGCCCTGGGGCGGCGCCGTGGGCGCTTTGCTGGGGATTGGAGCGGCGTTTATGAACCTGTTCCGCGTGGCGAAGGAATTGTCCCGCGATGACGAGGAACGCCGGTGAACGGCGACGGGTTTATCACCCGGATTACCCGGACATCCGCCGCTGTTGCCGTGTTTGTGGCGCTTTTCCTAGCGGCGCTGGGGTGGACTTCGGCGTCGCTTTCCTACGCCGTCGGCGCGTGTATCGGGCTCGGATTTCTGGTGTCGACGCGTCTGGCGGTGGAACGTTGGGCCTCTCCAAAGGTCAAGCGCGCCAAATGGTTTTTTATTGCCCTCGCGGTGCTTAAATACGGAATCGCCGCGTGGGTGATCTGGTGGTTTGTGTCGTGGCCCCGCGCCCGCTACGGCGCCTTTGTGGGCGGAGCGGCCACCACGCAGATAGTGATGTTTCTGAAGGCTGTCGGACAGATGCTGGCGGATCGGTCCGACCCCGTTACCCTGCCCGGAGCGTGGTGGCAACCGCGCAAATGAACTGATGCCGGTAATTAAACTTGGACATCCCGAGCCGACGTGGTTTCACGGCCTGCTCAAATACCTGCCGCCGTGGATCAACGATTTCACGTTGACCACGGTTTTCATCGTGCTGTTGCTCTCGACGCTCGCGTGGCTTGGCACGAGGAGCCTGCGCAAGCGCGGCATTTCGCGCGGCCAGGCGGTGTGGGAACTGATCGTTCAGGCGCTGACCGACTTCGTGTGCGGCATCATGGGCCCGGAAGGCCGGAAGCACGTCCCGCTGATCGGTACCCTGTTCATCTTCATCCTGACGATGAATATGTTCGGCATCATTCCGGGCTTTGTGTCGCCGACCGCCAGCCTGAACACCACCATCGCGATGGCGCTGTTTGTGTTCGTGTATGTGCAGATACAGGGCATCAAGGCGCACGGTATTGGCGCTTACCTGAAGCACTTCTGGGGCGAACCGCTGTGGCTCGGCCCATTGATGTTTCCACTGCACATGATCGGGGAACTGGCCAAGCCGTTGTCTCTGGCCTTGCGACTTGCCGGCAACGTGTTTGCCGAGGATTCTGTCATTCTCATCTTCGCGTTTCTGTCGCCGACGCTGTTCATGATCCTCAAGTCGCAGTGGGCGCAGGAGATTCCACTGTTCCCGGTGCAGATCATCATTCTGCCGTTGATGCTGTTTTTCGGCCTGATCCAGGCGCTTGTGTTTTCCATGCTCAGCACCATCTACATCACGTTGCTGGCGTCGAGCGAAACGGAAGGTCATTCCGGTCACTGATGCCGAGCCTCCCGCACAGGGAGCCGGCTCGAGCACGATACGTTAAAGGAGTTGAATCGTTATGTTGTACCTCGCAGCATTGGCTATTGGCGTTCTTCTCGGACTGCCGATCGCCGTACTTGGAGCGGGACTGGGGCAGGGCAAGGTCGGTGCGGCCGCGATGGAGGGCATTGCCCGTCAGCCGGAAGCGGCGGGACGGATACAGGGCGCCATGATTATCGCTCTGGCGCTCATCGAAGCCCTCGTCATTTACGCCCTTTTGATGTTCTTCCTTACATTCGGCAAGTTGCCGGCCATCACGCCGGACCAGGCCATCGAGATGTCGAAGGGCGCTCCGGCGACGACAGTCCAGCACCAGTAGTTCACGATAATCGGAGTGGCACACCTCCTGAGCGAAAGCATGAAACGTCGGATTCACACAATTTCGTTGACCACCGCGCTGTTGAGCGTCATCGGGTCGAAAGCATGGGCATCGGCGGAAGAAGCCGCGCACGGCGGCGACAGCGGACTGCTGTCCTCACTGGGCATCGATCCCAAACTGATCCTGCTCCAGTTGCTCGCGTTTGTCCTGCTTCTGCTGTTGTTGCGCAAGTTCCTGTGGGGACCGATGCTGAGCCTGTTCGACCAGCGCCAGCAGGACGTCGACACGATGATCCGCGAGGCCGAGGAGAAGCACCAGGCCGCGTTGCAGGAGTACGAGGAGTACGGCAAGAGGTTGGCCGCCTCGGACGAAGAAGCGCGCAAGATGATCCAGGCCGCCCTGGAACAGGCCTCCCAGCAGAAGAACGAGATACTGGAAGACGCCCGTCAAAAGGCGGACCAAATCATCGCGAACGGCGTGGAGCAGGTCAAACGCGAGCGTGAAATGGCGCTTGCCGAATTGCGCGACCTGGTGGCAACGCTGGCAACGGGCGCGGCGGGACGGATCGTGCAAACCCAGATGGACCCGGCGGCCCAGCGCGCCCTGGTGGACGACTTCATTGAGAGCGCGGGGAGGCCGCAGTGATCGGCTATTCGCGGGTAGCGAGACGGTATGCGACGGCCCTCTTCCACGCGGCTGAGAAGGCGGGTGTGCTGGACAACGTCAAGGCCGACCTCGCTCTCATCGACGGATTCCTGCGGGACCACCCGGAGGTAGGACTTGCGTTGAAGGCGCCCCGCATTCCGGCGGACCGCAAGAAAGCGGTATTCCACTCATTACTTGCCGAACAGATCCGCGAACCGCTGACACTGAGATTCGTGAACCTGCTGGTCGACAAGAACCGGGAAGCGGCCATTCCGGACGTTGTCCTGGCCTTCACGAAACTGGACGAGGAATCGCGCGGCGTTGTGTCGGCGAAAGTCAGCACGGCTCTGCCGATGGACGAAGACCAGGCCGGGCGCATGAAGCAGTCGCTGGACGCCTTGACCGGCAAGGACGTCCGCCTGGAGTTCACTGTCGATCCGAACCTCATCGGCGGGGTAACCGTACACATCGGCGACACGGTGCTGGACGGAAGCGTGAAGGGCTATCTGGAGCAATTCGGCCGGCAGATACGGGCGGTACCGGCGGGCGCTTTGACGAGCACAGCATCAGCTTAGTCGTGTGGAGCGCCTTGTCGGAAGGCGCTGAGACAGGGGAGTAACGAAACGATGGCGATTCGACCAGAAGAGATATCCGCGGTTCTCGAGCGCGAACTTGGAGCGTACAAGCCCTCGGTCGAACAGATCGGGGTGGGCACTGTGCTTCAGGTCGGCGACGGCATCGCCCGCATCTACGGACTGTCGGAAGCGATGTCCGGCGAGTTGCTGGAGATCGAGACGACGTTGCCCGATGGTTCGTCCGAACGGGTCTCGGCGATGGCGTTGAACCTGGAAGAGGACAACATCGGCGCCATGATCCTCGGTGTAGACACGTACATCAAGGAAGGCGACACGGTCCGCAGAACCGGCCGCATCACCGACGTTCCGGTCGGTGATGCGTTGATCGGTCGCGTTGTGAACGCCCTCGGCGAACCGCTGGACGACAAGGGGCCGATCGTCACGGAACACCGCCGGGACGTCGAAACGCGCGCGCCGGGTGTCGTCGAGCGCCAGCCGGTGAAACAGCCGGTGCAGACCGGTATCAAGATCATTGACGCCATCACGCCCATCGGCCGGGGCCAGCGAGAACTGATCATCGGCGACCGCCAGACGGGCAAGACCGCCATCGCGATCGACACCATCATCGCGCAAAAAGGCCAGAACCTGTTCTGCATCTACGTGGCGATCGGCCAGAAACAAAGCACAGTCGTTCAGGTTGTTGAAGCGCTGAAGGAACACGGGGCGATGGAATACACGACCGTCGTTTCCGCGTGCGCTTCAGACCCCGCGCCGTTGCAGTACCTTGCTCCGCTGGCCGGTTCGAGCATGGGCGAGTACTTCCGTGACACGGGCCGCGATGCTCTGGTCATTTATGATGACCTCAGCAAGCAGGCGGTGGCCTACCGGCAGATCTCTCTGTTGTTGCGGCGTCCGCCGGGCCGCGAAGCCTATCCGGGAGACGTTTTCTACCTGCACTCCCGCCTTCTGGAGCGCGCGGCGAAATTAAGTGACGAGCACGGCGGTGGATCATTAACAGCCTTGCCGATCATCGAAACCCAGGCGGGCGACATCTCGGCGTATATCCCGACCAACGTCATCTCGATCACGGACGGCCAGATCTTCCTGGAAAGCGCCCTGTTCTACAGCGGCATCCGCCCGGCCATGAACGCCGGACTCTCGGTTTCCCGGGTGGGTGGCAACGCGCAAACGAAGGCCATGAAGAAGGTTGCCGGCAAGTTGAGGCTGGAACTGGCGCAGTATCGCGAAATGGCCGCGTTCGCGCAGTTCTCGAGCGACCTGGACAAGGCGACGCAGGCCCAGTTGGCCCGCGGCCAACGGTTGACCGAAGTACTCAAGCAACCCCAGTACGAGCCCGTTCCGCTTGAGGATCAGGTGATGGTGCTGTACGCGGGCACCAACGGCTTCCTCGACGGTGTGGAGGTGGAGGAAATCGCCTCCTGGTCCAGGGCTTTCCTTGCCTTTGCGCACGAAAAGTACCCGGACCTTTGCCATGCGATTGCCACGACCAAGGACCTGGACAAGGCAAACGAGGAGATCCTGAAAAAGGCTTTGAAGGAGCACACAGGTTGATGCCCTAACCCCGCCCTTCGGGCACCCCTTCCCCACTGGGGAAGGGGACGGGCGTTAGGGGCCTCATCAATCATCGCTCATCACTTTCTGGGAGGTTCCCTTGGCCGGCGTAAGAGAAATACGGGCGCGGATACAGACGATCAAGAAGATCGAGCAGGTCACCACGGCGATGAAGCTGGTGGCCGCCGCGCGCTTGCGCCGGGCCCAGGAACGAGCCGAAGCCGGCCGTCCCTATGCCGACACGATGCAGGCCATTCTTAACCGCCTGGCGCCTTCCCTGCGGGATTATCCGCACCCTCTGCTTCAGACGCGTCCGGTGGAACGGATTGGCGTCATCGTCCTGAGTGCCGAACGAGGGCTGGCCGGGTCGTACAACACCAACTTGATGCGTGAACTGCAGTCCTTCCTTCGGTCGCATTCCGCCGAGGCTCGGTTGAGTGTGCTCGGGAAGAAGGGCACGACGTATCTGAAACGCCGGGGTTACAACGTCGTTTTCGAGGAGGCGATGCCGGGCTCCGATATCAGCGCTTCCCTGGTCCGTTCTCTCTCCGCGCAGGCCCAGGCGGAATTCGCCGACGGGACGGTGGATGAGGTTTACCTGGCCTACAGCCGGTTTGTCAGCGCGATGACCCAGCGTCCAACGGTGATGAGATTGCTTCCGATGGAGCCCCCGTCCGTCGAAACCGGCCTGTTAAGCGCTGATGATGTGATACTGGAGCCATCGCCACGGATTCTGCTCGACCGGTTGTTGCCGCGTTACGTGGACGCCCAGATATACCGTGCTATTGCCGAAGCGGTGGCGGGGGAGCACGGCGCGCGCATGACCAGTATGAGCAGTGCCAGCGACAACGCGGGAGAGATGATCAAGGACCTGACGCTTTCCTACAACCGCGCGCGACAGGCATCGATTACGACGGAACTGTCGGAGATCGTGGCGGGGGCGGATGCTCTCAAGCAGGAGTAGGGCGGGAATCAGCGCTCGATTTCGGGTTCGGTTCGGAACACGCGGCGGGCGCCCGCGTAACGTTCGCTGTAGTAGCGGTCATCCAGAGATGTGATGCACAGATGCCGTCGTTCGTTTGCGGCGTGCAGGAACTGGTTCTCGCCCAAGTACACCCCAACGTGAGAGACGCTTTCGCCACGGCAGGCGAAGAACACCAGGTCGCCGGCCCGCAGGTTTTCCTTGTCGACTTCCACCCCTGTCTGGCTCTGCAACACCGAACTGTGCGGCAAGGGAACATCCAGACCGCCGTATATCCAGGACGACAGGCCGCTACAGTCGAACGCGCCCGGCTTGCTTCCCGCCCATACGTACTTGCTGGACTGGATGGCCGGATCGGAGACGACCGCTATCAGTCGGGCCTTCAACGCGTTTGGACAATCCTGTCCCGCAATGATGGCCACTGCCTCGGCGGGATTCCACGGCGGCGACTCGATCTCCGTGCCCTGACTGCGCGCGGTTGTTGACCTGGAGGCAACTTTCGTTCGCGCTTTCGATTTCACAGGAGGAATTGGCTTGGGTGTCGGCTTTTTCGCGGCAACCGATACCGGCGCGGACTTGGGACCGGGCCGCAAGGCAACGGCTATCTTCGAGGTGGGTTGTGTTTCGCAGATCGACCAACTGGCGCCGGTCGCAGGCAGGTCCACTACCACGCGCACAACATTCGGATTCCGCGTAAATTGGCTGTACCGGACTCCCGGTACCTTCGGCGACGGCGCCGGGCGCGCCGATGCGTCAATATCAAGCACGGCATCGGGGATATCCACGGTCAGGCGATCGGGATTGCCGAGGGTGCCGGTCTTGAACTTCGTCGGAGCGGAAGCCTGTATCGAAACCGTCCAACCTGAATCTGCCGGTTGGAGATCGATTTTTTTAATGTGCACGGCGGCGTCCGCCTGGGAGGCGAGCGCAAGTCCGCACGCTATGAGGAGTGGTCGCATCTGATTGTACGTCTCGTAACCGACCTACACGGAACAAGTATCGGACGGATGACCACCGAAGTGCAGGATTATGGAACTGTATGGCTGTGATGTGTCTTGCGGACAAGGTGTTAAGGCAGATTGACATGCTTGTGTAGCAGTCATATGATAAGAGAGCAACGGCCTCGAGTGGTTGGGTGTTGTGCGCCCGAACCCCGCGGTTGCATATCCCAGGTCCGAGAGGGCCCATGTCCTGAGGACCGCCCGGAGTGTGGGCGGCCGAGAAAGGAGCGCTTCCATGTCTTCCCCGGAAGAACTGCACGCGTTACGTCACTCCGCTTCGCATGTGATGGCTCAAGCCGTTACCGAACTGTTTCCCGGCACAACGCTTGCGATCGGCCCATCGACCGACGATGGCTTTTACTACGATTTTGACTCGCCGCACACCCTCACGACCGAGGACTTTCAGGCGATCACCGACCGGATGAACGAGATCATCCGGGGCGATCACGCGTTCCAGTATCGCGAAGTAACCCGTGACGAAGCGTTGGCCCACTTCCGCGAGAAGGGCGAGGTCTACAAGGTCGAGATTATCGAGGACCTCCCGGAGAACGAGCCAATTTCGTACTACGAACACGATACCTTCCGGGACCTCTGCCGGGGACCGCATGTTCCCAGCACCAAAGGCATCGGCGCGTTTCGATTGCTTAGTGTGGCGGGCGCCTACTGGCGCGGCAGTGAGAAGAACAAGATGCTTCAGCGTATCTACGGCACGGCGTACCCGACGGAAGCCGAACTTGAGCTTCATCTGGTGCGGCTGGAAGAGGCAAAGAAGCGCGACCACCGACGCCTGGGCAAGGAACTCGGTCTGTTCACGTTCAGTGAGGACATCGGTTCCGGCATACCGCTGTTCTACCCGAAAGGCGAGCAGTTGCGCCGGACAATGGAAACCTACGTCCGGGACGTGCAGACGCGATACGGGTACCAGCACGTTTGGACAGGGCACATCGCCAAAGAAGACCTTTACCGCAAATCCGGTCACATCGACAATTATCTGGACGTGATGTTTCCGCCGATGGTCGACCCGGACGGTGCGACCTACCGGTTGAAGCCGATGAACTGTCCGAGCCATATGACCCTGTTTGCGTCCAAACTGCATTCCTACCGCGATCTTCCCCTGCGGTACGCGGAGTTTGCGACTCTTTACCGTTACGAGAAGACCGGTGAACTGACGGGCCTTACCCGTGTCAGGGCGCTGACTCAGGACGACTGCCACGTATTCTGCACTGAAGAACAGGTGGAATCGGAATTCGGACGTGCCTTGCAATTGATCAGTGAGGTTCTATCAAGATACGGCTTCAAGGATTACCGCGTTCGTTTGTCTCTTCGGGGAAAAGAACCGGGCGGCAAGTACGTGGCCGATGATGAGAAGTGGAACCGCGCCAAGGACGCTCTGCGCCGGGCTCTGGATGCCAACGGCGTGGCGTATTACGAAGCCGAAGGGGAAGCGGCCTTCTATGGACCGAAGGCGGACTTCCAATCGACCGATGTCATCGGAAGGGAATGGACGGCAAGCACGATCCAGGTCGACTTCATTCTTCCGGAGCGCCTTGGTTGCGAATATATCGGCGAGGACGGAAAGCCGCATACGCCGGTGGTGATCCACAGGGCCGTAACCGGTACGACCGAGCGGTTTATGGGCCTGATCATCGAGCAGTACGCCGGGGCGTTCCCGCTGTGGCTGGCGCCGGTGCAGGCGGTGATCATCCCGATTGCGGACCGGCATCTGGAGTATGCCGAGCAGGTGCGCACCCGATTCTTCGATGCGGGATTCCGGGTGGAAATCGACGGACGCAACGAGAAGACCGGCTATAAGATCCGGGAAGCGCAACTGCAGAAGATACCGTACATGCTGGTGGTAGGCGACCGGGAGGCCCAGGCGGACGCTGTGTCGGTCCGGTCCCGTGAAAACGGGGACGAAGGCAGTGTGCCCGTGGCGGCTCTGCTGGACCGGTTCGCCGGGGAAGTTCGGTAGCAAGGCTCAAGCGTGTTATAATGCTTGCAGACGGTGGGCGCGCGATCCCAGCGGTTGCGCGCCCCCGGTTATGTGTCTGAGTATTCACCATGGAATTGCGATTGCCATCAACGAGCGGTTTGTTCGCACCGAAGTCCGAACTTCGGGACGCGCGTTCGGCAACCATCATCGGCCTGCACGCACTTGCCCTGTTGCTGTTTTCGTGGAAACCCCTCATCGCGGGCGCCTTGCTGGCTGTAGGCTTCGTGCTCACCTTCGGCCTCACACGCCCAATCTACCTCGCCGCCATCTGCGTGGGTATGCTGTGGGTGAACGACCTCTTGGCGGATTTCTGGCCGATGACGCAATACACAGCATGGAAGGATGTTCTCCTGTTTATCGTCATTACGGGCTGGGCGATTCGATCAGTCATGTTGCATCAGACTCCGTTTCCGGTCAGTCCGATCACGCTCCCGCTGACACTGGTTCTAGTGATGTATCTTGCGATGACAACGCTTTCTGCCTCAACAGTTCAGGCGGCGCTGGGCTTGAAGGCGACTGTGTTCTACGCCATGTGGTACTACATCACCTCAGATATCGTCAGAACGAAGAGAGATTTGGCTCTTCTGATAGGTGGTATCATCTTCGGTGTCGCGTGTATGGGAGTATACAACATCTGGCGTTATCCTCAGCCAATTGGCGCCTTTCCACCGACGCGACTCGGCAAGGTTCTGCCAGGGGCCGCCGTTGTACACTGGTCGGGCTCCGCTTATCTGCTACCCAGCGGACTGCTGATCGGGACCGCCATTTTGGGGCACGTTCGCGGTTGGCTCAAGGCTCCGTTGCTTATAGCCCTTCTACTCGGTGGAGTTGGCATTATGTTGACCAACGGGCGAGCGCAATGGTTCGGTATGCTGGTGGCTTTTGCCGTGATGGGACTCTCGAGCGGACGCCTGATGACCTACGCGAAAATGTTGGTCGTGGTGTTGATCGTATCCGGAATCGTTCAAACGGTACTTCCCATCAAACTGGCTGAACGCGCCGTTTCCGCGTTCAGTGGTGAAGATGTCAGCCGAAATGCGCGAGAGGCGGAGACCTGGACGGTCACCATACCCTTTGTACTTACTCACCCTTTTGGAGCCGGAACGGGTTCGTTGACCTCCGCATACTCATCGAAGGTCTGGACAAAGTCCTCGTTGGACACGGTGTTGAGGAACGGAGTAATCCACAACAATATACTGCTCGTGGCTATTGAGACGGGATGGTTGGGAGCAGTCGCCTGGATTTGGTTTCTCATTGCCGCCATCCTTAGCACATGGAATGCTTACCGGGACACTATGGATCCCTTTCTCAGGGATATTGCACTCGGTCTTTTTGGCGTGATGGTTTCATATGGTGTTTTGAATTTCTTTGCGCCGATGACAGTCGCAATGCTGATTTCATTTGGATTCTGGGTCCTTGTCGGTTTGATTCCGGTGATTCCGGAGTTGGACTCGCAGATTCAACCAGAAAAGTCCCAAATCAGATCCTTGACTGCGACATCCGGTTAAGCCTACCTCCAAGACTGTTTCGATTATGGGAAGTTCATGCGTATCCTCTTCCTTTCATCACGTAGTCCTTATCCACCCAACTGCGGCCACGCTTTGCGAACCTATAATCTGATTCGCGAAGCGGTCAAAAAGCACGATATAACTCTGGTCTCTTACGTGCTTAGCCAGGATGAAGAAACTGGTATCCGTGAGATGGAGGGTATCTGTTCTAAGGTTGTTTCACTGCCGGTACCGATCGCCAAGGGCCGTTCGCGGCTCTACGCTGGTCTTCTCCGAAACCTGTTCTCCGACAGGCCGTTTCTGGCTCACAAGTACGGCACACCTCTTATGACAAACACGGTCAGGGAGTTGCTTCGAGATAACACTTACGATCTCGTTCACATAGACACGCTTTGGATGGCGGTTCACCGTCACGCAGTCAAGGGATTGCCTGTCGTTGTTTCCGATCACAATGTTGAGTACCGTGTACTGGAAAAGCGGGCGGGCCTCGAATCGGGTATAGCCCGGCGATTCTGGAGTACACAGGCCAGAAGAATGAGGAACTTCGAGATTCGTGTGCTTAACGAATCCACCTGCACGGTGGCTGTATCCGACGCAGACACGGAAGGGCTTCGGCAACTGGTTCCTGCCGCCAGGGTCTTTACAGTTCCAAATGGGGTGGACGTCGATTTCTTTCAACCGGATTGGACCGCACCAAGGAAAAACGTTGTGGTTTTCGTCGGAAATATGGATTACCAGCCCAATGTCGATGCCGTTCGGTACTTCACAGGTTCCATATGGCCGATGGTGCACCACGAAAGCCCGGATTCCGAGTTCGTTGTGATTGGAGCCCGTCCGCCCGCTGTGGTGCGCAAGTGCGGCGAGATTCCCGGTGTCAAGATTCTAGGCTTCGTCGACGACGTGCGCCCCTATCTTCAGACAGCCTCCGTGTATGTGGCTCCCTTGAGAGTTGGCGGTGGAACGAAACTTAAGGTGCTGACGGCAATGGCTTGCGGTGCGGCCATCGTTTCCAGCCCTGTTGGAGCCGAAGGCATCGACTTTGAGAACGGGCGTGAGATGTGGGTTGAAGACACGCCCGAGTCAACGGCCGATCGGATTCTGGCGGTTCTTCGTAATCCGAATGAGCAGATCAGTCTGGGAATGGCCGGACGCTGTTTAGTAGAACGTCTCTATTCATGGCCTCATATAGGAGAGATCAATGAGGCCGTGTACCAGACGGCTCTGAAAATGGGTCCCGTCGGATCCGATGGGAAACCTCATTGACAATCTCCCATACAGACGGGTGTGGAAATGTCGCTGTTGTGTACCGCTTCGGTTTCCTTGGAGGCGCTGAACGCAACGGGCTCGTGTCGATGCAGGCTCTTCGTGAACGGGGTTGGCAGTTTACACTTTGCTGTCCGATTGATGGCCGACTGGCGGAAAAGGGTCGTTCTCACGGTTTTGATGTTGAGGATTACCGCATTGGACCCGACAAGATAGAACCTTCGCCGAGATGGATCATTCAGACCGCCGTTTCAGTCGCGCAAACCAACGTTCGCATGCGCCGGGTGTGCCGATCACGCAGGATCGATTTGATGCATATTCACGGCCCAATAGCCGCGGTGGGGTGCCTGCTGGCTTGCCGGGCAGGGCGAATACCGATGATGGTGCACGTTCACGACGCCCAACCTCCGAAGCGCACCTACCGGGCCGCCGTTTCGCTTGCGAATCGTTGTGGGGCGCTGTTTCTTTGTGTCTCGGAAGCGTCTCGTGCGGTGATTCGTAGCCTTGGAGTGCAGGAACTGCGGACCGCAGTGGGATATAACGGTCTGTCCGACTGGTTGCTGAATACCCATTTTTCCCCGGAGCCCTCGGTTGAGGGCCCCGGTCCTCATATCGGACTGGTGGGCCACATATATGAGTTGAAGGGTCAGAAAGTTCTGCTGGACGCGGCTCGGATTCTCGTGAAGGAGTTTCCGACGGCGATGTTTCACCTGATCGGGGAACTGACCTATGAGGATAGTCGGCCTTACTATGAAGAACTCCAACGAATGGCAAACCTCACCGAACTCAAGGGACACGTGGTTTTCGCTGGTCATCGCGATAACGTGCCGGAATGGATGGCCGCGATGGATATCATCGCATCGACTTCCATCTTGCCCGAAGCCTTGCCGACCGTGTGTCTGGAAGCGATGTCACTCGGCAAACTGGTGGTCGGAACCAATACGGGAGGCACGCTGGAGATCATCAAGAACGGTGAGAATGGTTTTTTGGTGCCCCCCAACGACCCAACAGCATTGGCAGAGACACTTGGGAGAATGCTGAGATTACCGCCAGACAATGAGATCGGGCGGCGGGCGGCTGAGGATATCCGCCAGAGGTTCACTCCGAAAGCGTTCGCTGATGCCATTGAAGGCCAATATAGGCGCTTGCTGGGCGACAATTGCTGCGGCATCAAATGATTAGGACAGGGACAAAGCGAGTTCTGAAGTGAAAGTCGCAATCATACATGACTGGCTGAACCAGAATGGCGGCGCGGAGCGCGTGCTGGAGGAGTTTCACGACATCTTTCCGGACGCGCCGATCTACACCAGCATGTACGATCCAAACCGTATGCCGGCGTCGTACCGCCAGTGGGACATCCGCGTTTCGTGGATGCAGAAACTGCCCGGCGTAACGAAACGCCACCAGCAGTACATGCCGCTGTATCCGATGGCCTTTGAATCCTTTGACCTCTCCGGCTACGACCTCGTACTCTCCAGCAGTAGCGCTTTCTGTCACGGAGTCCTGACGCGGCCGGAAACGTGCCACATCTGCTACTGCTACACGCCGACACGGTTCATGTGGAACTACTTCGACTACGTGAAGCGCGAGGGTCTCGCCAGATGGCAACAGAGACTTCTGGCGCCTTTTCTGTTCCAATTGCGTACATGGGACCGCGTCAGCGCCGACCGCGTGGACTACTGGATCGGAATCAGCAACCTGATACGCGACCGTATCGCCAAGTTCTACCGACGTGAAAGCGTGGTTAT
>Ga0302251_1000059_pt1 | contig 134250 bp, 138 predicted proteins | sample AAG_RA_Gln_MG_FD_193534 | JGI IMG/M metagenome (GOLD analysis project Ga0302251, IMG submission 193534) | Enriched activated sludge microbial communities from anaerobic digester in WTTP, New Holstein, Wisconsin, United States - AAG_RA_Gln | ecosystem: Engineered > Bioreactor > Anaerobic >... | reverse complement strand
AGAAGACAATGGACCTGACGCAGCTGATGGACAAAGCGGTCGAATGGGAGCTCGACGGTCTGCATGTTACTAACGTTGACCTTGAGACGCTTGACCCCGCGCACCTTGCCGAGGTAAAGGCCGCCGCAGAAGCTCACGGTCTATATCTGGAGTACAATGTCTCGTTCGACGCCCCTAGCGACCCGCGCGTCAATTCAACCGTTAAGGACGCCTTGCTGAACGCGAAGGCGATGGGAGCGGATTTAGTCAAGTTCAGCCTTGACATCGAAAGGCCGCACCCGCTTTACGGCAGCTGTTTTCATCCCGACGTAATGCGCCAGCTCAGCGACAGGTACGACGAGTTCAAGAAAAACCTTCCGCTTATGGAAGAGCTCGGGCTTAGGATCTCTATAGAAAACCACTGCGACACCTACGCTGACGAGGTCATCTGGCTGATAAGGCAGCTCAACCATCCCGACGTAGGCGCATGCCTTGATACCATCAACTCCCTCGTCGTTTTGGAGGGTCCCGAAGCCTGCGTGGAAAAAATGGCGCCCTATGCAAACTGCTGCCATTTCTGCGACAACAAGATAGTCGTGGATCCGGACGGCACACATTCTATCGGTGCGGCTATAGGGCAGGGGGACATCGACTGCGCGAAGGTCTTGCGGACGCTGATAGAAAAAGCTCCGCTCGACCGCATCACCTTTGAAGTGGAATATGAGATCGGCGGCGACCCAATTGAAGTCGCGCGCGAAAAAGAGATCCAGGCCTGCAAGGAGAGCATCGACTACCTGCGTAACGTTCTCAAAGTTGGCGTGCGAAACAGATAGCGCATTAAGGTTCTTTAAATCGATGCCGAACAACACTCTATTGTTCTTAATAACGGCGTAACGTTATATCATAATAAAGGGGGCAACAAATATGAAGAAATTTATCGCACTTGCAGTTTTCACTATTTTCTGTTGGATGTCTTTGTCATTTGTCAACGAGGCTGCGGAAGCGGCGCATAAGTACAAGCTGGCGGCTCACTATCCGGCCGGTTATTACGTGAATAACGGATTCCACCGTGTTGCGGATCGCGTCAAAAAGGCGACTAACGGCGAGGTCGAGATCGTCATGTACGAGTCGGGGCAGCTCGGCGGCTATGAGCAGGCTTTTCAGGAAGTTATGCGCGGCACTATCGACATGACGACTAATTTCCCAACGTCCCGATTCAATCCCAAGTTTGAGATCGCCTATACGCCGAGTCTTGCAAGCGGTTTCGATGAGATCAGCAAGCTTCTTGACAGAAAGTCGCCCTTCCATAAGTTTATGGAGGCAGCTTATAAGGAGTGCGGCGTGGTCTACATAGGGTCGTTCGTCGATACGATCGCGGGAGCGTCGATCGTCAAGGGAAAAACCATCAAGAACCCATTTGACACGAGCAACAAGAACTGCAGGCTGAGGGTTTGCGCAGTTGATTCCGCGCGCAAGTGGTACTCGGCGATGGGATACCAGCTTGCCACCATACCGTACGCGGAAGTGTTTTCTTCCATGCAGACGGGCGTTATCGACGGGGACAGCGGGTCCGGCCCCGAGGGGGTCTACCTTGTATTTAAAGACGTAGTTGGTTCGTACATAGAGTATCAGAACCTCTTTTTTACGCTTGACTTCGTAATAAGCCAAAAGGCATGGAAGTCCTTTGACGCGAAGACACAGAAGGCTATAATAGACGCTTTCGATGCCGAAAGGGCTAATGTCTTCAACGACGCGAAGAAAAGTTATGTGACGTACCTTGGCAAGATGAAGGCGGAGGGCATAAAGATAATTTCCCCGACAAAGGCGCAGCTTGCGTTCATGGATGAGGTGGCGTACAAAAATTCATGGCCCGTATGCGAGCAGTACACCGGAAAACAGGTGTTTAACGATATCAAGAAGTATATGGGGAAGACAAAGTAAGCAAAAGTAAATACGAAAAATATGCCAGTTGGATGGTTCCACTGCTTCTGACTGGCATATTTTTGCTAGGATCCGGAGGGATAAAGATGAATATCGCCGAAAGAATAATGAGCACTAGATTCTGGAAACTGTTAGTTGATATTCAACAGCTATTAATGGTAATTTCAACCGCTGGAGTTGTGTTGACGCTTGGCATCGTCGTAGTATGCCGGCACCTGCATATTAATTTCCTTGGATATAACGAGATCATAATGGTGGGGGCCTTTTGGATGTACTTTTCCGGAGCTTCTTATGGGACATACGAAGAATCTCACATTGTGGCTGAAATATTGAGCCAATTTGTCTCAGACAGGACGAGGATGCATCTTGCTATATTTTCAAAGGTCGTACAGTTCCTTTTGGGAATACCGCTGATAGCTTTGGCGTACGGGATGGTCTCTTTTGATATATTGACGAATCAGGCCACGGTGGATCTTAAAATACCTTTGATAATACCTCACGTGATAGTGTTCATAAGCTATGTGTTGATGACCTTTTATGCGTTTGTGTATTTGGTAAGAGATATTTTTAGATTAAGAGACGTAAATTACGCCCCGAAATAGCTTTATTTTTTTATTTAAGAGGGAGTGTATAGCTATGTTACTGATTAGCATCGCATTGTGTTTGGTTATAGTTATGATAGTCTTGGGTGTGCCGATTTTCTATTCGTTCATGTCGGGCACGCTGTTGATGATAGTGGCGCTGCATGAGGATCCGAGCTTCCTGATGTCCTATGGGTGCGACGTCATAAGCGCCGTGGTGCTGCTCTGTGTCCCTCTCTATGTCTGCGTTGGAAGCATAATGGAAAAAAGCGAGATAGGCAGGAGCCTTGTCGATTTTATCGACGTCTTCGTCGGAAGGATCAAAGGCGGCCTGGGCATAGTCGGAGTTGTTTCGTCCGCAGTCTTTGGCTCCATATCGGGCAGCTCGACGGCGACCCTTACTTGCATAGGTTCGATCATCCTCCCGAGGATGTTTGAAAAAGGATATCCGCGCGGACACGCCGCGGCTTTGCTGACAAACGCTTGCCCTTTGGGTCTGCTTATCCCGCCAAGTTCCTCCATGATTATTTTTGCTTGGGCCTCAAGGCAGTCCATACTGGCCTGTTTCTTGGCCACGGTTATCCCGGGGATCATTCTGGCGGCGATGCTGTCGATATGCAACGTAGTGATGCTGCGCCACACTAAGAACATGGATGTGGAAGAGCCGATCTCTACAAAAGAACTGCTCACGCGGGTTCGCGTGAAAGGCATAGAGAGCATTCCGGCGCTCCTCATGCCCGTAATCATACTGGGCGGCACCTACTCGGGATATTTCACGCCCACAGAGTCCGCCGCCGCCGCAGTTATTTATGCGATCCCCGTTGGTTTTTTTATTTACAAGAAACTTACGTGGAAAAATTTGTACGGGACTTTCATCGATGCGGCCTCAACCACGGGGGTCGTGATGGTCATGATATTCTGGATGATGATCTTAAGCAGGATACTTGTCATGATGGACCTCCCATCCTTAATCATCGACTTCCTTTCTGGGATATCGAGGGATCCGAGGGTTATCCTGCTGTTCATTAACTTGTTGCTGCTTGGCCTTGGAATGATAATGGACGATACCAGCGCAATGCTCCTCACGGTTCCCATCCTTGTGCCTATAGTCAAGGAGTTTGGGATAAGCCCCGTGCATCTTGCGGCAATAGTCGGAGTCAACCTTGGCTTGGGCATTATAACGCCGCCATGCGCGCCGATGCTCTACCTAGGTTCCAGAGTCGCCAAGGTTCCCGTGGTCGAGATGCTGATGCCAACGCTGAAGTTCATAATTTTCGCGTGGATGCCGACGCTGATCGTGACCACATATTTCCCGCAGCTATCGCTTTGGCTGCCGACAAAAGTGCTGGGGGTTCTGTAAGCGTATCCGTCACATCAAAAATGAAATGAGGACAAAGGGGTTTTTATGCCGGCAAGGCGGCATCGTTTGCAATATCGCCTTGCCGTGCGGGGGATTTCATGGATTGGATTAAGCACTGCGAGGTTTTTGCGAGATGAAGATCACATTGAACAACAAAGAATCCAACGTTCTGCTGTCGGATCTCCTGCACAGGGCATCGCTGGACATAGCGATGCCCTGTGCAGGTAACCACAGTTGCGGCAAATGTAAGGTGAAGGCAAGCGGTGAACTATCCCCCATTTCGGCGGCGGAGGCATGCTTTCTCACGCAGAAAGAGATAGATTCCGGGGTTAGGCTCGCCTGTTTTGCAAAAGCGGCGGGCGACGTGTGCGTCGAACTGCCCGAGGAGGGGACGGCCGCGATATTGCAGGATGAATACAGCGGCGAAGCCCAAAACAACGACCCTATGATAAGCCCGGGCAAATATGGGCTTGCGATAGACATCGGCACCACCACGATAGTCTCCTCACTTTACGGCGCGGACAGCGCAAAATGCGTGGCTTCGGTCAGCGAACTCAACAGACAGCGCAGGTTCGGAGCCGACGTCATATCGCGCATAAACTACGCGATGGAAAACAGCCTTGAAGAAGTGCACGAGTGCATACGTGCGCAGCTTGAAGAGATGATAGAAAAAATATGCGAAAAGAGCTCGACAGCGAGAAGCGGTATAGAAAAAGCGGTAGTTTCGGGCAATACGACGATGCTGCACTTCTTCGCAGGCCTTGACCCCAAGGGCATAGGCTTCTACCCGTTCAAACCGCAAAGCCTGTTCGGGTGCGAAGTGAAAACCCTGGCTGGCATACCGGCCTATGTCCCGCCGTGCATAAGCGCATACGTTGGGGCGGATCTTGTATGTTGCGTTCTGGCGTCGGGCATGACGCGCAAAAAAGAGACATCCTTCATAGTGGACATAGGGACAAACGGTGAAATGGCGCTCATGTCGGACGGCGTCCTCTACTGCTGTTCGACGGCGGCTGGGCCGGCCTTCGAGGGGGCCGGCATAAGCTGCGGCAAGAACGCGTGCACCGGCGCTATAAGCGGAGTCTCATACGATGAAAAGACGCAAACGATAAAATTGGAAACGATAGACGATGCCGAGGCGAACGGCGTCTGCGGCTCAGGCCTCATAGACGCAGTGGCGATGCTCCTCTTTCACGGCGCGATAGACGAACACGGCCGGCTGGAACAAAAAGGGCACCCGCTCGCTTCCTGCGTAACAAAAGACACGCGCGGCCTGCGCTTTGTATTCCCCGGTACAGACATATACATAACCCAGGAAGACATCCGCAAATTCCAGCTTGCCAAAGGGGCCATATACGCGGGGATAAAGACCCTCCTGTTGCGCGCCGGGATCAAAGAAGAAGAACTGGACGTCTTCTACATATGCGGCGGATTTGGAACATACCTCAACCTGGAGTCCGCGGAAAAAACAGGCCTTATCCCCGCGGGTATGGGAGAAAAGGCCGTAGTACTGGGCAACGGCTCAATAAAAGGAGCCGCGATGCTCCTCACAGACAAAAAAAACATAAAGACTATAGAACAGATAATAAAGATAAACAGGTACATAGAACTATCCGCTGACGCGGAATTTATGGAACAATACATCCAGGCGATGAGCTTCGCGGCAAACGCCGTAGAAGTATGAATGCACAGGACATCTAAAAAGACAGGGGCGACGAAAATGGCCACGATCAAATTTGACGGCGTAAACTTTGACTGGGACAGCATGCTGAAAGAAGTAAAAGCCAGGAAAGGCGAGGAAAAACTATCGCCCGAGATGGAGGAAGCTGCAAAAAAGGCCTACCGCGAGGGAGTTCCAATACTGAAGAAGCAGTCCGTGATAGAGACATTCGACGTGGCCGGCATAGAAAACGAAAATCTGATCCTCTCCGTTCCGGGAGGGGGAGACGAAAAAATCCACATAGGGCCCAAGATAGGCTACCTTATGCCCGCGGAGAAAGCGGCGGTCATATTCTGTACGGTAGGCACCCCTCTTGTGGATCTCATGCAGAGATACGAGGATGAAGGCGACTACCTGACCATGTACTTCCTTGATGTTCTGGGAGTCAAGGCGCTGTCGGAAGTCGCGGAGAAGATGAGGCGTCATGTCGAGGAAGAAGCCGCAAAGAACGGCTGGGGGGTGGGCCCTTTCATGCAGCCGGGTTCTGTGGATGGCTGGACGGTGGAGGGGCAAAGAGACCTCTTCCGCTTAGGTCGCCCCGACAGGATAGGGCTCAGGCTGAACGACTCGTGCTTCTTGATCCCGCGCATATCAGACTCCGCGCTTATAGGCATAGGCGCGCACTATGACGCCCGCAAGGTGGGCTCGATGTGCCATGAGTGTCCGCGCAGGGAACAGTGCCTTTGGCGGCGCGAGAACGTCGGCTAAAACTAGGCGGGGTGCGCCGATACGGGACGGTATGTCCGGCCGTGACGCGACTGGGTATTTTGGGGAAGGACCTGTAGAAAAGCAATGCCGAAAAATGAAAGAGGAGTATTAGGAATAGATGCCGGCGGCACCTTTACGGATCTAGCGCTCATTGCTGAGAGGGATCCTCATGTAATGGCCTGCGCAAAAGTCCCGACGCGCGCTTTTGACATGGCCGGAACCATCGAAAAAGGGCTTGATCTAATATTGCGTCAGATAGAGCCTGATCGGGTGAAAGCTGTAAACCTCGCCACGACGCACGCCACAAACGCGATAGTTGAGGGCAAGCTGAGGCAAAGCGCGCTCGTACTGATAGGCTATAGCGCTGACAGCGTGCTGAAGTTCGCGCGTGAAAAGCGGTTCGGAACCGATCTGGTGTATCAAGCAAGAGGCGGCCACGACGCTAGAGGAGACGAGGCCGAGCCTTTCGACGAAGAGGGATTCAACAAATTGTGCGACGAGATGCTCGGCAGGGTGGAAAGCGTGGCGCTATCGTCGTTTTTTTCCGTGCGCAACCCGTCGCATGAGCTGAGGGCCAAAGAGATCATCCTTGCGAGGTCGCCAAAGACACATGTCACGTGCGGGCACGAGCTCGCCTCAGACCTTGACGCTTTTAAGCGCGCGACAACCGCCGCGCTCAACGCCGGCCTGATCCCCATCATAATCAACTTCTTGGACTCAGTGGAAAAGATGTGCAAGGCGAAGGGGCTTAACGTGCCCATAACGGTTGTGCGCGGCGACGGCACTCTCGTCGGCGTCGGGTGGGCGCGTGCGCACCCGATAGAGACGGTGTTGTCCGGCCCTGCCGCAAGCGCGGTCGGAGCCGGTTTCCTGGCGGGTGCACGAATTTTTGAGCGCCCGTCATGCGTAGTAGATATGGGCGGCACCACGACCGACATTATTTATCTAAACAGATCCGGCAGGCCTGCCGTAGGCGCCTGTGGTACGACGATAGGCGGGCACAGGACACTTGTCAAATCGATAGACATGTACACTTTTGGCTTAGGCGGAGACAGCAGGGTACGGCTTGACGCCGGGCGCAAGTTTAGGATAGGGCCGGGAAGGGTTCGTCCGATATGTTCCGCTGCCGACGAATTCCCGAAGATAAAAGATATGCTGCAAAATCTTGCTCCAGCCGAGGCACAGCAAGAGCCGCTCGTAGTGTTCGAGACGGAGGGAGCTTTCCACGGCGACCTGACCGATTTTGAGAAACGGATCCTGGATAGGCTTAAAAGCGGTCCGCACACGCTTCAGGCGATAGCCGAAAAGGAGCAGTCTTTCTATCTGACGGCCCTTTATGTTGATAAAATGGAGCAAAAGGGGCTGGTCAGCTATGCGGGCTTCACTCCGACCGACGCGCTGCACGTTCTGGGACGATTGGGCAAATGGGACGCGGAGGCTTCTCACATTGCGGCGCGGATCCTTGCCCCGGATAAAAAGGAGTCGCCGCAATATATGTGCGGTCGGATATGCCGCGAAGCGGCAAGGCTTGCCGCGAAAAACATCCTGAGGAAAAACCTGATCGACAGGCTCGGCGGACTTGAAGACGAAGGTGAGGGAGACAGGATAATAGACCTTGCACTTTCGGAAAACGAGGAAAGCATCGTTAAGCCCGACATCAAAGCGACTCTGATCGGTGTCGGCGCGCCGGCGTGGGCGTTCGTGAGAGACGCCGGAAGGATGCTTTCGCAAAAGACGCTGGTGCCGGAGAACGCAAGCGTCGCTGGCGCCGCGGGCGCCGCGGTGGGTACTTTTTCGCAGCGCTATGGGATACTGATATCCCCTCTTCCGAACGGCCTTTACAGATCGCATCTCCCTGTGGGGGTGAAGGATTTTGAATGTTTGGAGGAGGCTGTAGAGCGCTCTGAAAGCGTAATGCGCGGCTGGCTCTTTGACCTCTCTAAGAGAGCCGGCGCGAGGCGCCCCGTCATAAATGTCAGAAGAGAGGACGAGGAGGCCTGGATAGCGGGCGGAACGCGGAAAATTCATCTTTGGACGCAGCTTTATTTTGAAGCAGCGGACGAAGCCGAGCAATGAGCCTTGAAGTACAAGAGGGGGTCGTGCTGTTCGGCTGCGGCTCGGTTGCGGAGGCCAAGCTTTTTGAGGCGCACGGCGGCCTGTTTCAGACAGCGCTTGTATGGGGGATCGCGTGCAGTTTGGCCATATATGCGATGCGCAATCTGTCGTGCGCGCACCTGAAACCCGGCTGTAACGCTTGCGATGGCGGCCGGCGTTGGGTTTACGAAAGCCGTTGAGCCGCTTATGATTATGAGGGATAAGGAGTGCTGCTTTAAGAATAAACCTTGAGGCAAAGCAGCAGGCCGCATATTAAGGCACGTGCCGGACAAACCGTGCTGCGTAATGTGGGAGGTATGGCGTGATGGGGGATAAAAAGTGCAGGGTTTATCTTATCTCGGGTTTTCTTGGCAGCGGCAAGACGACGATGTTAAGTCACCTGCTAAAGACCGCTTTAGAGGGCGAGAGGATAGCCGTGCTGATGAACGAGTTCGGCAAAGCCGGCGTGGACGGCGATGTGGTCCGCAAGGACGGGCTGGATATAATAGAGATCAGCAGGGGCTCGATATTCTGCGCGTGCGCGAAAGGCGATTTTTTAAGGGCTCTTTACACAATATTCCGGGACTACAAGCCCACCGTGCTTTTGATAGAAGCAAGCGGCGTCGCCGACACCACGGACATGGAGCGCGACTTAGGGCATGGCATGCTGCAAAACTACTACCGGCTGTGCGGCAATATCTGCCTTGTCGACGCCAAGCTCTTCAGAAACTGGGCCGACATATTCTGCGCCGTGCCAAAACAGATAGAGGCAGCCTCCATTATAGTGATCAACAAAATCGATACGGCGACGCCCGATGAGATCGACGAGACAGAGCGCCAGATTCGCGAGATAAACCCAAGGGCCAAAATAATGCGCGCAAGCTATGGCGGCATACCGTGGGAAGCCATATCCGAAGAAGATGAAAAAACGGAACCCGCACCGCCGCTTCCGGAGTCGGAAGAGTGGGAAAGATACATAGAGGCTGTGCTGAACGATATGACCAGGCATCTTGCGCCGCCCGACAAACTTGCGTCGCTTAGCGTATTTTGGGAAGGCCCCGCCGAGCGTTTCAAAGAGATGCTGCGTCTATTGCCGGACGACATAGTCAGGGCGAAGGGCTACTTCCTCGACACCGACGGCAAATGGAAGGTCTTCAACATAGTCGGGAACGAGCCGCCAGTATACTCTGAGCCGGCGGAGGGTTTCAATCAGAAGCGCAATCTTGCCGTATTCATAAGGACTAAGAGGGCAAGGCACGAAATCCCAGATCTGTTCCAAAACCAAGGATTGAAACTGCTTGAGGTGAGGTTTGGCTGACCTCGCGCCGATCTATGTTTTTGAAAGGAAGGTAAAACATGGAACCACACGCCGGCAACGATAGAAGCTTTGAGACGATCACGGCAAAATGCGCCGAAATCTATTGCTCTGCCGAGGAGATTACGCCTTGCATTTTGGCGGACACCATAATGCGTGACGAAAACATACCGATGCACAATTTCGTGCACCACTACCTTGTGCCTGCCGTTCTGATGACGCTGGTCTGCCGCAAAAAAGGCTGTGAGGCAGACGACTACGCCCGTAAAATGGCAGAGACAGAGAAGCGCGCGAAAAACGTGCTTCCTGCGTTCTGCGGCCTCTACGGCGCATGCGGAGCCGCGATAGGCGTCGGCATATTCATGAGCGTCTACACGGGGACTACGCCGCTTTCAAAAGACACGTGGGGGATGTGCAACATGTCGACGGTCGAGGCGCTGAAGAGGATGGCGGAGATTGGCGGCCCAAGATGCTGCAAGCGCAACACATTCCTGGCTCTTGAAAGCGGATCTGAGTCTGCGCGAAAGTACCTCGGCATAGATATCGCCTGCGACGACGCGATAGAGTGCGGGTTCAGCAAGTTCAACGCTGAGTGCCTGAAGGAGGGCTGCCCGTTTTACAAGAAAGCCGCCCGCGGGGCATGATTTTTTGCGCGATGCCTGTGTTTATATGGCGCCTGGCCGGGAGTGAGCCTTTTTACATGACCTGACCTCGCGCTCCGTTATTGTATCGCTGCTGCCAATCTCGCCGCATATAAGCGCGGAAGCGGGGCTGTGTCTTGCCTGGTTTATAGAAATAGTTTTCGGGCTGTAGTTTGCGTAGCAATAACGGCACCCGTTGGGGCACGTGTTGTACGAACCTATGTCTATGCTGGCGCTGCAGCCGCACTTCGGGCGCTGTGTTCTGTCCTTGCCGATGTTCAGGCTGCGGCCGAGCAGTTTTTCAAACAGGACTGCGTCCACGCACTTGGCGCGCCCTATGCCAAACCGCAGCAGGTCAAGCTCCTCGGCGCAAGCGTCCATGGACATGCCGCAGTTTACAGCCGTTTTTGCAAGGCTTGCGGCAAGCGAGTACTGCACCGAGGAAGCAAGCTCCGGCGAAAGCAGCTCTTTGGCATAGTTTCTTGCGCCGCGGTATTTTACGTCAATGAAGCTGATGATCACTTTTTTTGTGTAATCGCGCAACATTTGAGCGATCTTGCCGAACGAGTCCTCATGGAACTCAAACGAGTATCCGGCGCTTATTAAGATAGGGTCGTATCTCCATATCACCCTGTCGGCGCCTATCTTGTCCGACAGCCTCATGAAGGCCGACAGCATATCTTTTTTGGGCGGGATGTGAGGTTCCGCGTCCTTGCCATAAGGAGTGATCGTGAACTGGAAGCAATACATGTAATCTTTCAGTTCATCAAGTCTGTCCAGCATCGGGACAGGGTTTTTCGTCCAAAACAGTATGCCGTCCACGTCGTCCGGCGACAGGCTGACCCTGCCTATACGATGAAAATTCATGGGGTTTCGCACGAGGACATATCCTTCCGCGATACGCCTGAAGAACCACTCGGAGTACCCGGACGGTATATCGGTCCGCCTGCTTGCGCTTATCAGCATCCAAACCGCCTCTGTCCTGACTGATCTTGCCGCCGCCCGCTAAAGGCCTGGTCTCGATACTCATTATATTGCTCGGGAAACCACGCGGCATTCTATAGTCTTTTGATATTAAGAAGGGCCCTGCGGTTTTTGTCCGCAGGGCCCTGATTAGCATGGAGCCGGCGAGGGGATTCGAACCTCCGACCTGCTGATTACAAGTCAGCTGCTCTACCAACTGAGCTACACCGGCAAACGGAGATATATTATAATGAGTGAAACTTAGATGTCAACTAACATTTTTCACCTTGTCCACTTTTTCAACTTTTCCGTTTTTTACCGACAAATAACAATTAGTCAGCTGCCCTTGGAGACACACCGCTTTTCAGTCAATGTAAAGTAGGAGGCTGATTATAAATGTGTGCAATCCCAATTCGTAAAGAATACTGGAATCTGCAGCCGGAGGATGTTGTACCTCAGTTTATCCTCTATAAACAAGCATCAGGGTTATCAGAAAGGACAATAACCGATTACAAAAAACTGTTGAGATTATTCTTCTCTCGATTTCCTGATGCCCTTGAATTTCCAAGAGAGCGAACAATGGAGTTTTTAGCATTATATAAGAATCCGTGCAGCTATAACATTTATTATGCTTATCTGAAATGTTTTTGGGACTGGACACAACAAGAAGGTTTTTTCAAGGGAGATCGCCACCCCCTCGACGGACTGCACAAGAGGAAGCCACGGGGTAGGATCGTTCGGCTTGAAGAAAAGGAAGTCGCTTCTCTGCTCTCTCTGCCTGACAAGAGTCGCTTTACAGGTTTCCGGGATTATTGCCTTATGTGCTTACAGCTTGATACTGCAATAAGACCCGGAGAAGCCTTACAACTCATGCCGGAGGACTTTTCAGCTGACAGAAAAGAAATTATTGTCCGTGCCGAGGTAGCAAAGACAAGGACACAAAGGGTTCTGCCTCTATCTGACGTGACAGTTAAAGGACTTATGAAAATGATCATGCTTCGCCCCTCATCATGGAAGGATGCCCCGCTGCTTCCAACTGAAACAGGTACGCCTTTTGAAGTCGCATCATGGTCAAGACGTGTAAAGTCATACGGCAAAAAAACAGGACTGGACATTACCGCATATTCCTTGCGTCATGCAGCCGCCCTCTTGCTTCTGAGAAAGGGAGCTGATGCCTTTTGCGTTCAGAATATCCTTGGTCATGCAACTATGCAAATGACTAAACATTATCTTGCTCTTACTACAGAGGACACAAAAAAAGGTCATGACAATGCAGCAGTTCTTTTTTCCATATTGGGGAATGAAGGACAAGCGCGACAGAGAATAACGAAGATCTAAGCGCTGATCAAATACGGTCTATTCTCTCTCATTCAAGAGAATAAGAAAAAAATACAGGGAGGTAATTTATTATGAAGAAGGACATCACAAGCGACGCGCAACTAAAGATAATGACTAACCTTGAGTTCATCAACACCTTAACATGTGTAATCAGGGACATATTTGACGATATGAAAAATAACCGTGAATTAGTTGGCTATTACTTACCGCAAGTGATGGAATTAAGCTACATGATTGATACTTTTGCAAAGGAAGCGCTTACTTGTGCGGAATCTCTTGAAGTCGTTAGTTCCGAGTTAAAGGAAGCAGTATAACATAGCACTACAAGCCACCACAAGACCTGTCATTTATTGAATAGGTATAAGTTATAACCTTCTTAAAGATAGACCCCTCTGTGTTTATTGTAGAGGGGTTTTCTTGTTTAACAGGGATCAACGGAGACAAATATCTGCCGACGGTTTTAATCTATCTCACACAGGGATAAACTTATCAAGTCAGTAATACCAAGGGATGGGGAGGGGTAAAGCAAATCGCTGTACTCTCTTATTGTACGACCGACGCGCCCCCGCCATTTACCCGCCCCCGTAATTACCCCAAAAAAGGGTAACTTAGTACAACTTATCACTAATTACCCCCCCTTGGGTGAAACATGCACTCACACACGAACGCCCTGCCGAACGGTTTTTCATAAGTATAAGAATCGGATGACTCGCATATATGTTTTAATTCTTTATTCTTTATTTCTTTAGTTCTTATATTCTTGACTGTGTTCATTTGTTGTTCATTTGTTGTTCGCTGGTTGTTCATTTGTTGTTCATTTTCAAAATCCGACCCCTGATAATTACAGTAGTTGACTACGTTTATAAGGGTAAATCTGTTGTTCGATTTTTGCGTAATCATGTTTAATTTCTCCAGCGTTTTTAAATTACGATATATCTTACTTTCGCTCTGTTTTAACTTCTCTGAAAGGGATTTTCTTCTTAAGCTCCAGGAAGATTTTTTGTACCCCTACCCCCTCTATGCTTACTGAACCTGTTATAATAATAATGAACCTTAGTATATATTATAGGGAGGTATATGCATTGCGACAAAAGCCGGGATTAGTTTTTCTCAGTAATGAATACATTGAAGATCTCTTTGAGAGTCATCATTTTAATATCGCAGATTTAAGGATCCAAAAAGAATCTGCAATGTTCCGTGTTAAAGAAAGTCCTAGCTTGATATGTGAAAAGTATGGACTCCAAGCCACGGAGGACGCCGGGGAAATGCTGCAAGCAGTTCTAAACAACGATCCGTTGTATCAAAGACAAAAGCGGCGCATCGAGAGAATGGAAGCCTTGCTTGACACCCTGACGGACGAAGAATCAAAGTTAGTTGAAATGCGCTATTTCAAAAGGCTGCCTTGGTCGGAGGTCGCCAAGGAATTTAATCTTTCAGTATCGGCTATAAAGAAAAGAAGGAGAGAAGCGCTGCTCAATAAGGCACGGAGGTTTTTGCTCACAGGGAAATAATCATCTTAATCTTCTGATTTTTCTTTTTCAATTCCCGGAACCAACAAGCAGCGCCCCAAACCGTTACCAAGAGAATACCATGCTATACAATCCTTCTGCTTGCATGGTCTATCAAGGTTTATGCAGTACGGCTTTATTGGAACATCTTCCTGTCGAAGTAAATAAGCAATAGCCATCATAAAATTCCCCCTTTTTTTGTGTACACAGGGGAGCAATATCTTCTTTTGCCCCCCTCGGATTTAATACTCTATGACGCAATGACGGAATTCGTCATTTTCAGTAAAGTACCTCTTCACGCGTATAGAGATAGTTTCCTAAAAAAGCATTATTCCGTCATATCGTCATATTTTAATTACTAATCGTCAACTGCAAGCAGTCCTATGTTCTCTACAAGTACGCCAACCATACCTTTTTTTGTTGTAATGCCCGCCTGTTCCAGTTCCCTTTTCAGCGCACGGTTTGACAGGTTCTTTTCCCCGTTCCGTTTAGACCACTCAAGGTAGCGGTCATGGAGCTTTTGGAGTGGGACGCAATGACCAGGAATTTTTGTTGTTGCATCGTCAAGAAAAGCCTTGACGACAGACTGATCATCCCTGTATTCACGGGTTGCAGCTGAAACGATTTCAGGTTCTTGGAGTCCTTCGGTCAACCATTGATGCAAACCATGCAGCGCCCAGTTCAGGATGCCGGAAGCCTCGCTGTTTAGTTTTTCCTGTAGTCCCGGATCCCGTCTTTCATCCCGGAAGCTGACATTAAAGGGGACGTGCTTGCAGCGACGCCAAAAGCCATAAGAGGTATCCCTAACTTTGGGTTGCCCGTTTGCGCTATAAATCAGCTTGAAGCACGGCTGCAGCGTGAAATATTCCCGGTATAAATACCTCACCCGCAAAGAGTCCTCGCCTGTCAGGGTCTTTATCAAGGCGCTGTCAAGGGTTTTCCCCGGTTCAATCTCTCCGACATAGGCGAACCGCACCCCACGTAAACCCGCCCATTCATTAGTACCGCTATCTCCAAGCCTGACCGTTAAAGCGCTCGGACTGAGCGGCGCTGCATATTCGCCAAGGATATTTGCAATGGTCTCGACAAATCGCCCTTTGCCGTTGCTGCCGATACCTGACAGGAATAGAAAGCATTGTTCCCTTGTGTCGCCAGTCAGACAGTACCCGGCGAACCGCTGCAGATAATCAGCAAGTTCTTGGTCGCCGTCCATGATTTCGAGTACAAACTTTTCCCATCTTGGACAAGTCGCCTCAGGGTCATAGGTAACACCGGCGTTTTTTGTAATGAGATCCCCCGCAGAAAAAGAGCGGAGCCGCCCTGTCTTAAGGTCGATAGTCCCGTTTTTGACGTTCAGCAGCCACGGGTTGCGGTCAAGGCTGCCGGCGTCAACTCTGATACCCGGCTCGGATTTTAATAGAGTGACCATTGCACGTATCGCCGAGAGCTTTTCACTTTCAAGCGCCCACTCTGCTAACCGTCCACGCAGTCCGGGGTCGTCGCTCTCTGCAGCCTGTTGCAGTATTTGGCGGGGTACATCCCGTGCATAGCCACAAATTACAGAGTCGTCCACCTGTTCCCAGAATTTTCCTGTGAACCGCAGCCATCCGACATTTGGAGACCACCGCAAGCGGTCGCCATGAAGAAAAGCTAACCGGGTTGCGTTTCCGACGTCGGTTTCTCGTATGTCGCTTAGAAGCTCACCAATACCGGGTTCTCTGATTTCTGCTTCCAGTTCGCTCATAAGTTTTTCACCACCTTAATAGCCATGCGCTGCAGATAATCCTTTCTTTGCGCCTTGACCCGCTCAGCTCGTGCGGAAGTCAGAAAGAGGTCAATCATTCGCGCAATGTCGCCGCCGCACCAGTAAGCCAAGTGACCCATTAGCGCCATATCGCTCTCTGATGGACTTTTGTGCGGGGATCCACCGTCCCACAAGTTGCGGATCTTTGAGCCTGATTTGGAATTAAACATTTTTTCCAACAACTCGCTGTCGCTTAGCGGAATCTCTCGGAGCGGGATCCTCGGTAAAAGCGGTCGCCTCGGTCGAAGCGCCGTTAAGATCCGTTCCGCACCGACGTCAGCAAATGCAAGCCGGTCTCGTTCCTGATAAACATTCCCTGTGACACTAAGGAAATGTTTACAAAAGTACATTTCGATATTGCCCGCTTTGCGGTTCTCATGCGGCTGCTCATACAAAAAATAACTATGCAGTCCCGTCCCAGAAGGAGACCTTTCTGTATAGCTTCCAAGATGGTCTATAAATAGCCTCATCGTTTCAGAAATGGTTCCATCCGGAGCAACAACCTCGTCAAGGTCGAGACCCGCTAAACCGTCACCGGTCGCAATATTAAAGCCTCGGCAAATGTCAGAATGTCGCAGAAACACCTTTGAAGCGGTCTCGAAGTCTGACCATGTTGCGGGATCCGTGCAAGACGCATAATTGCCGTTACAGCTGAGCGGGATCTTTCGTCCGTCGCCGACCTTCCAAAGCGTCCATTGCTTGCGCGTCAGCATTTCGTCAGGGACATTCTCAGTTATGCGCCGCACAAGGTCGCCGGGTTCAATTGGGATTGCCTGTCTCATGGGGATACCCCCTCAAATAAGCTCAGCTGCTCGGCTTCTGATGTTTCCTGATTGCGCTTGGGATACCATGCCGGAGCAATGCCCTCGACAAGATCAAATTGCCGGAGATCAAAGCAGCGTCGCCTGATGCCGGCAATTACTTTGATTTGAGACTTGCCAAGTATCTCTTTCAGGTCAGCCGCCCATACAAGACGCCGGTTATCCTCGTTAATAAAAATTTCGGTCGCACCAAGTCGCAGCGCTTCCTGTAGGGTCGCCTCGTCGATTGCGTGACCCATGTACTGCATTATTCGCAGCCGATCCTTTGAGCGCTCGTGCTTCACAAGTGTAAATTCGTGCAGTTCCAAGACGACCCGCCCGCCGTTGCCGTACCATCGCTTAGAGGCACTCATACGAAGAACACCAACAAGCTAATAATTGCTATCAAAAAAAACGTGATAAGTTCTCTGACAAAAAGTTCTTTCCGTGGTATTATTCTCATAAGATAAAACTCCTTTCTCCGACGGTCATACGCCGGGGATAACTTCGCCGCCTGTTGCAGCAGAGCGGCTTTTTTTATTATTCAAACTTTGCCATGCCTCGCGCATCGAAAAGCTCAGACTCCGGCAAACCAAGAGCGCCGGATATTTTTTCTCTCATCGGAGCCGTTGCCCGCCTAGTCCCGGAGCAGATTTCAAACAAATACCCACGATTGCCGCCGATTTTTCTATGAAGGTCGCCAACTGTCTCGGCTTTACCTTTGAGAATTTTTCTGATTGCTGTCATGTGTTTTCCCCCTTCCTGTTGTGTTTCCGAGTGCTTGCAATCGAGGCGCCCTTGCGCTCTCGTCCAGTTCCTCGGCTGCCTGATCTTGCGTCCGGTTCAGGTTTCGGCACGTATTCGTCATTTGGTCTATGGACATTATGAAGGAATCCATGTATAATTAAGAGGTACCAAAACTACATACCTTTTTTAGGATGTGAAAAAATGGAAGATTTTCAGGTCTACCAAGACCCGCCAAGAGCGAACATGTTTTTTAGTCCGGTACCGTCAAAGGGTTTTAGGTTAGTTAAAATTGGCTCGGAGGTTTCTATTAGCGACGTTCAGCCGATCTCAGGGGATGCACCCGGATGGAATTTAATAGCAATGGAGCGGGGAAAGGATTATACACAGGAGGAAGCAAGGAAGTTAAATAGTTTGCTGCTGTTGCCGGTCGGAAGAATTGACCACCAAATAAATATTTATCATGAATATTCAAATCTTGACGGAATACCGTTGTTCACTCAGTTTTCAAAGCTCGATACTGACGAGGACATTCTGCAATTTGCGGCAAACTATGGTCAGTTAATAAATGGGGTCAAATTTGATAATTGCGGACAAGTTTTCCTTGAGCCGCTTCAATTATGGAAAAATGAGATTTCTCTTGTGAGACAAACCTTGACTATTTGGAGCAGCCTTGACGCAGGGGAGCCGATACACCAGTACTTAAAGCCGCACGTCGAAAAAGACAAAGTGCTTTTTCTTATAAGCGGGGATTATGCCTCTTGTACGGTTCCACTTAAAGCAATTCAGTCCGAGACAAAAAGAGAAACGGTCAAGAGGGGACTTGCTCAGTTTATCGACCAAAAGATGTATGAGTATCCCGCCACGGTCGCCCACGCAACCGAAGAACGCAAAATAAGAGGCGGGGAAACGGTTATAATCCCATACAGAAGTTTCCTCCGACCAACAAGCCTGATCAGCGCAATTTGGCTGCAGATTTCTCAAAGTTTTTTCAGGGACGGGGAAAAGGACATTATCGCTCGCCGTTGTTTTTTGACAGGGGATTTTTTTGCAGAGAGTGCCATGCGACAACGCAATGCAGAACCGTTCAAAGGTCAGTATTACAGTATTCGAGGAATGAGAAATTTTCAGCGACAAAAAAACAGGAGAATCGAAGCCGCTGCAGAAGGAAAGGAGGTCAAGCCGGATAGAAAAGGAGCAATGCAGTTTTTGGTAGATTTTGACGCCATAGGGGAGCCGGTAGCAGAGGTCGCAAAAGCACAAAAAAAGACGCACCCCAAAAAATAGGATGCGTCGGAAATGTAAAGGAATGTAAGTTAGCATTTTATCCAAAAGTGCCGTATCATTTGAACCTTGAAAACTGAAAAGCTAGTGATACCAAGGATTTCTGGCTATTTATGTTTACCTGCTGATTACAAGTCAGCTGCTCTACCAACTGAGCTACACCGGCGCGTGTCGCAGCATTACCTCACGGAAACGCCGAAAAGCATTTTACAGGATTTAATTTTTTCGTCAAGTGCGACCCTGTTATTCTACCATCACCGCTGCTCCCTGACTATGTGTTTCGATTTACCTTCAAATCTTGGCAATGTGCCGGGATCCGTCACTGTAAGCGGCACGTTTATCCCAAGCATATTGTGGAGCGATTTTTTCCCCGCCTCGGCCAGCCTCTCAACCTGATCCGCCGATGTTTCGGAGGACCTTTCGCACAGAACGCTCATCTGCTGAATACCTTCGATCTCCCATACCTTTATGATGTAGTTTGCAGTAAGCCCGTCTACTTTGCAAAGGGCTTTTTCGACCATCGTCGGGAAGACGTTGACCCCGTGGAATATTATCATATCGTCCGAGCGCCCCTTGACCCTCGCGATGCGTGTCCCGTTGTCTTTGCAGGCGCACGGGCCGGCGATTATGTGGGTCAAATCGCGCGTGCGATAGCGTATTATAGGGAAAGCCTCCTTCTTAAGCGATGTTATTACCAGCTCTCCGTCCTCTCCGGGCTCAAGCGGCTCAAGCGTAGCAGGATTTATTACCTCAAATATGAAGCCCTCGTCGAACAGGTGGATGCCGTTTCTCTCAAGGCACTCCATTCCTACGCCGGGCCCCATGGCCTCGCTGAGGCCGTAGCTGTCTATCGCAGGTATGCCAAGCGTGTTCTGTATTCTCTCGCGCAGGCTCTCGGACCACGCCTCCGCGCCGAATATGCCTAGGCGGAGCCTGTATTGGGCCCTCTCTTCCTTCGAGAAGGTCTCCCAGACCTCGCACAGTTTGACAGCATATGACGGCGTGCATGTGAAGACTGTCGTGCCGAGGTCGCGCATGAGCTTGAACTGCCGCTCCGTGAAGCCCCCGCTTGCCGGTATGACCGTTATGCCCATCTCTTCGGCCGCGTCATGAAACCCCTGGCTGCCAGTGAAAAGGCCGTAAGTCGTTGATATCTGCAGGACGTCTTTTGATGTGAGCGTAGCCCGTTTGAAGGCGGTCTGCATGCCCTTCCTCCACCAGCGGAGATCGTTTGCAGTATAGCCGACTACAGTTGGGTTGCCGGTCGTTCCCGATGTCGCGTGGAAACGAATGAGCTCTTCCTTGTCGCATCCGAGCCAGCCAAGCGGATAGTGGCTTTGAAGGTCCTCTTTTGTGGTGAACGGCAGCATACGCACGTCCTCTGAGGTTCTTATGTCGGATGGTTTTATCCCCGCGTCCTTCATCTTGTCGGCGTATGGGTGGTTGCGCTTCCATAAACGCTCAAGCACAAGACGCAGTTCATTGATTTTTTCAGGCGCCCTCTCGCTGTGTATCATTAGTGATTCCTCCTCGTTTGTAACCCGGCTTTCAGGCATATAAAAGAGCGGGGCCCGTGGCCACGGACCCCGCTCTTGCGTATCGGATGTCAGCGTACAGACGCCTCACACACCGATCCCGCGAGAGGGATCCGTGCAAGGGTAAGAGTACACTGCGACTAAAATATTTATCGCGCGAACCGCGCGCCTTGCGTTACTCATGTCCAGTGCCTCCTCCGTCCATAGGATGTTGACGAGATTTATAGCACTTGCTAAGTAAAGTGTCAACCTTTTGCATAAAATAAGCCTTACGCAGGACCGCCGCGGTTAAGCGCCAAATCAGTGCCTCACCAGGTGTTTTGCTTTTCCTTCCGTGCGCGGGAGCGTCCCGGGATCGGTTATTTTAAGCGGCACATTGACGCCGAGGCTGTCCTTCAGGCGTTTTTTACCGCTTAAAGCCAATGTCTCGGCTGCGGCTGAGTCGGTTTCAGGCGCTCTCTCGCATGTTATAGCGATGTCGTCCATTCCGTCTTTCTTCCAAACCTCTATTATGAAGTTCGGGGATAGCCCTTTCACCGCGCATATCGCTGCTTCTACCTGCGACGGGAAGACGTTGACACCCCTCACTATGAGCATATCGTCGGTGCGTCCGCCGATCCTGCCGATTCTCAGGCTGGGGTCTCCGCAAGGGCAGCGGCCGGGGATAAAACGCGTGCGGTCGTGTGTACGATAGCGGATCAGAGGGAAGGCCTCTTTTTTGATGGACGTAAGCACGAGTTCGCCCTCCTCGCCGTACTCCACGTTTTCTCCCGTTTCGGGGTCTATTATCTCCGGCAGGAAGACCTCCTCGTTGAAATGAAGACCGTTCTGCTCCAGACACTCCATGGCCACGCCGGGCCCCATAGCCTCGCTGAGGCCGTATATATCGAGAGCCTTTATCCCGAGCTTTTCCTCCAGCCTGCGGCGAAGCCCCTCCGACCAGGGCTCAGCGCCTAATATGCCGATCTTTAACTTAGTGCCGCCGTTTGAGAAACGGTTTGGGTCGATGTCGTCCCATACCTCCGATATGCGGAGCGCATATGACGGCGTGCACGCAAGCGCGGTGACGCCCAGTTCTTTTATCATGTGCACCTGTTTTTCGGTTGACCCGCCTGAAGCCGGAATCACCGCGAGCCCGCGGCGCTCCCCTGCGTAGTGAAGCCCAAGTCCGCCCGTGAAGAGGCCGTAGCCGTACGAGACCTGCAGTGTGTCCCATTCGTCAAGCCCCGCGAGGCCGAGGCACCATGCGCCGCTTTCCGCCCACATCTTGATGTCGTTCTGCGTGTAGCAGACGACGGTCGGATTTCCGGTTGTGCCAGAAGTCGCATGGAAACGAACGACGTTTTTGCGGTCGACGTTGAGCCAGCCCAAGGGGTAGTGCTGCTGCAGGTCCTGCTTTGTCATGAAGGGCAGAAGGCGGATGTCAGCTATTGTCTTTATATGTTCCGGCCTTACCCCGTGCTCTTTCATCATCTGCGAGTATGGATGCCCGCGCTCAGCCATCTTTTCAAGCGTGTAGCGGATCCTCGAGATTTTTGTGTCTGCGTTTCGAATGATCGGTTCCATAGTTTTTTCCTCCTTGAATAGTCTTAATTTTTTTGTCTGTGCCGTATCTCTCCCTGCTTTTCGGCACAAAAAAACAGGGCCCCTTTTGCGCGGGTCCCTGCTTCAACGGCGATTTACGCGGCGATACTGGCTTGCGGTTCAGTCCGAGTCAAGCAGCACGAGCGCAGATCCCTTGAAGGGGACCCGCGCCGGTAAAGGAGAACTGCGTAGCCTTGCCACAGACCGCTGTTATGACTGCCATATGTGCCATGCCCCAGTGCCTCCTTTTCAGCTTCGTGTATGTTGGTGGTAATTTTAAGCAGCTTTACCGCATATGTCAACCCTCTTCATTTAATTTAGTCGGCCACGCGGCATCAAGGATCGAAAAATAATGCCTTGCGGCGGGCGCAGATGAATGTTAAACTGCAAAAACCACTCTAAAGTTTAGTTTATCGGTATTTAAAGCTATTTTGAAAAACTTATCTGTCAAAGGGGTAATGGAAGGATGCAACTTGAGCGTTTCACCGGCAGCATCGAAGATGTCGATTTCGTTAATTTTCTAATGGTGGACATAATGGGAAACATCCGCAGCGTTTCGCTTCCTAAGGCATACGCGAGCGAAAAGATCCTGAAGGAAGGCATAGGCTTCGACGCCTCTAATTATGGATATGCGAAGGTAAGCGATTCCGATATGGTCGCCATCCCCGACATGTCGACGGCTTATTGCGAGGTGCGCGGTGACTACAGGATGCTGGACGTTCTCTGCGACGTGGTTTCTACAGAACGCGAGGTCTTTGACCAGTATCCGAGAAACGTGATACGGAAGACGCAGAAGTTCCTGAGGGATAAAGGCATAGCGGACACGGCGAAGGTTCTGGTGGAGCTTGAGTATTATGTGTTTGAGGACGTTGAATACTCCACAAAGACGCATCACACCTTCTACAGAGCGGCATCTTCCGAGGGACTCGGCGAAGGGTACAGCACGGGGCCCCGCATAGGCCTTACGAAGGCGTATCACCGCATGCCGCCTGAGGATCGCTATATGGATTTCCGCAACGAGACGGTGCGTCTTATGGAAGTTTTGGGTATCCCGGTAAAATACCACCATCACGAGGTCGCTATCTCACAGCTTGAGATTGAGCTCGACTTTATGGATATCTCAAGGGCCGGAGACCTTGTCTCTTTGGCGAAATGGGTGATCAGGCAGGTTGCTGACGAAGCCGGGCTTTGCGTCACATTCATGCCCAAGCCGCTTTATAAGATGCCCGGCAGCGGCATGCATGTACATCAGTTTCTTGAAAAAGGAGGCAGATCCATCTTTCCCGGTGCGGAGCTGTTCAACCTTTCGAGCGAGGGGCTTTCGTACATAGCGGGTATGCTAAGCCACAGCCTGACTGGCAGCCTGCTGGCTTTCGCGTGCCCGAGCACTAACAGTTACAGGCGCCTTGTGCGCGGTTACGAGGCTCCGGTGAGCGCCACGTTTGCAAAGGGTTCGCGCGCTGCCGCAGTGAGGATCCCGGGGTATGTGCTTAAAGACGAGACTCGCGTCGAGTACCGCACCGGGGACGCATCGTCAAATGTCTACTTTTTCCTGTCGGCCATGATCTTAGCCGGTGCGGACGGCATACTGAAAAAGGCCGACCCCGTAGCCCTAGGCTACCAGAGCCAGGAGGCACTTGATGATAAGACGTTCCCGCTTGATCTTAACACAGTCCTTGGTGGGCTTGCCGCGGACAACGAATACCTGGCCCCGGCTTTTCCAGGCAAGCTGATCGAACTTTGGATAAAGGCAAAGCGCGCCGAGGCGGAATATGTTTATAACGCTCCGACCGCGCAAGAGTACGAGCTCTATTTCTAAAGCCTGAAGACAGCGCGTTTTTTTATCTTCTCGCGGGCCTTGCGTGAAGTGTAAGATTCGGCTAGAATAGCTTGCATGATGAAAAAGGGCGCTTTTGTAACGGTTAAAACAAAGTTCTGCTGTTGCTGTATGGAGGATCCGGAGGGATAATCCGCACTGCGGCGTTGTTGCTGTTGCGGCCATAGGCGGGCGGCAGACGCGCAGTGTTTCACGATATGATGAGAGGCTTAAGGGGCCTGCCGCTGGCTTAGCGGCAGGCCCCTTTTTTAGGGCCGGACATGTCGGCGAAGCGGTGTCCAAGCTTGAAAATCAAACATAAGGGGGAGATTTATATGAGGGCATGGGGGTACATCAAAAGCGACTTTATGGCGGCAATGCGCAACGACCCGGCCATACCGCGCGGATTTCGAGGGTTTCTCGAGGTGGTCTTATGCACGCCGGGGTTTCTGGCTATAACATGCCACAGGGGGCTGCACTTTCTTCACACAAAATTGCGAGTTCCTGTCATACCGCGTTTTCTTTCCCTTATAGTAAGATGGTGGACCGGTATAGAGATACACCCCGGAGCGAAGATAGGAAGCGGTTTCTTCATCGATCATGGCGCCGGAGTTGTCATAGGCGAGACGGCTGTTGTGGGCGACAACGTCACTCTATACCAGGGCGTGACGCTGGGGGGCACGGGCAATGAAAAGGGCAAAAAGCGCCATCCGACGCTTGAGTCCAATGTGTTCGTCGGCAGCGGCGCTAAGATTTTAGGTCCCATAACAGTCGGCGCCAACTCTCGCATAGGGGCGAACAGCGTGGTGCTGAAGGATGTCCCGCGCGGCGCCACTGTCACCGGCATGAGGGCGCGCATAGTTAAAATAGACGGCAAACGTCTCAGCGAGTGCTCTTCAGGCATAAGCCCCGAGGAGATCTGGAGCAAAATATTCCGCCTCGAAGAGGAGGTCTTTCTTCTCAAAAGGGAGTTGCGGCGGTTAAAAGGAGAGCGCGAACCAGAGAGCGAATATCACGGCAACGTCGAGGTCGAGGTGACGCACCGGCCATAAGGCCGGCTCACTGCCTTTGCGCAATATAGACTCCGAGCAGGACAAAAACGCCGCCTATTATGTAGAACAGAGTTATCTGTTCCCGCAGCACGACGGCCGCAGCTATTATGGCCAAAGGCGGCGACAGGTACATGAGGTTGTTGGCTCTGACAGCGCCGAGGGCCCATATCACTTTGTTCCAAAGCAGAAAGCAGGCGGAAGATGCCATCACGCCTAAGAAAATTAGGTTGGCCATCACATCGGAGCGCATCAGGACGTCCGGTTTGAAGCGAAACGCGGGCGTGAAAAGCATAGGAGCCAGAAATACGAGCGAGTAGAAGAAGCTTTTTCTCGTGATCACGGCAAGCGGATAGCTTTTGTTTATGTCCCTTATCACTATGGAGTAGAGGGCGAACGAAAGCGCGGCCAAAATTGCGAGAAGATCGCCGAGCGGGTTGAGCTTGAGCACGAAGCGCCCGTTGAACACGAGCATGAATACTCCCGTAAGTCCAAATATGCAGCCCCAAACGAAGTTTTTTGTCATTTTCTCATTTTTCGTCATCAGGTGGGCCGCTACGCCCGTGAGCATCGGAGCCGCTGAAACAAGCAGCGCTACGTTTGAAGCGGTGCTGTAGGCGAGGGCGAAGTTTTCGCACAGGAAATATAGAGTGACGCCTAGCAGCCCGGCAAGCGCGAACGAGCGCTCCTCACGCAGGCATCGAGGCTTTATAAAACGCGGGTCAAGCGCCACGAAGACTAAGTACGCTATCACATATCGGTATACGAGTATCTCTGTCGGAGAGAGATATCTCAGCAATATTTTTGTTGATACAAAGGTTATGCTCCAGATGAATATGACAAGAAGTGCGGCTGAATATGTGAAATATTTGCTGTTAAGATCCATGTATGCCTCTCCCCGGACTCATTAGTGTGCGCAAGATACTATTTTATACCGTTTCCTTCGTTTTTTAGCGCCGGTAAGCGTCAGCGAGTGATTTTTTCACGCGGCGTATTGGCTCAAACGCAAAAAGCTGTTAGTATTTGATGCGCGCCAGTACTATGTAATCGCGAACACGGCGCGCTTGCGCTATGACTAAAAAGCCAGGAAGTGGTGAGCTTCGATGGGAAACGCAGTCCCTCTTGTCTCCATGAAAGGTATAGATAAGATTTTCTACGGCTCGTATGCCAACAGGAACGTCGACTTCGACTTGATGCCGAAAGAGGTGCACAGCCTGCTCGGGGAAAACGGTGCGGGCAAGACGACGCTTATGAACTGTCTTGCCGGGATATACAGGCCTGACGCAGGCACGATAGAGGTGGAAGGCCGTCCGCTTGTGCTGGCTAACCCGCGCGCCGCAATAGCAAACGGGATAGGCATGGTACATCAGCACTTCATGTTGGTCCCAGTGTTCTCCGTATGGGAAAATATGATCCTCGGGCTCGGCAGCGAACCTTTCACCCTCAACAAAAACAGGATCGTCTCAAAGATCATGGCGCTGTCGAAGAAGTACGGCATGGACGTGGACCCGGAGGCAAAGATATGGCAGCTTTCAATAGGCGAGCAGCAGAGGGTCGAAATACTCAAGATGCTGTACCGCGGAACGAAGGTGCTCATACTTGACGAACCGACGTCCGTGCTCACTCCGCAGGAGACGCGCGAACTGTTTCAGACCCTCCGCAACATGACGGCCTCAGGGCACGGCATAGTGCTTATATCGCATAAAATAGAGGAGATAATGGAAATATCCGATAGACTCACTGTGCTTCGCAAGGGCTCGCGCGTAGACACCTTGCCCGCAAAGGGCATATCCAAGGAGCGCATCGCCGAGATGATGGTCGGGCATGAGATCTGCGGGGTATCGCTGTCCGAGGACAGGCGGGCTCCCGGGAGCACCGTCCTTGAGTGCCGCGCGGTTTGCGCCAAAAACGACAGAGGCCTTTTGGCTCTTAAAGAGTTGTCGCTTGAGCTGCGGGAAAGCGAGATACTTGGCATCGCGGGCGTCGACGGCAACGGACAGGACGAGCTTTGCGAGGTGCTTTCCGGACTGCGCGTTCCCGAAAGCGGGCGCGTCATGGTCGGCGGCAGGGATCTGACGGGCCGGCCGGCCCGTGACTTCATAGATTCGGGTATAAGCTATATCCCGGCAGACAGAAAGGGCGTAGGGCTTGTTCCGAATATGAACATAGAGGAGAACATGCCGCTTAAAAGCTACTGGCAGCCCCCAATAGGGCTTAAAAGATTTTTTATCGATTGGAGATACGTGTCGGCATTTGCGGCTGAGAGGGTGAAGAAGTTCGACGTGAGCGCGCCGTCGATGCGCGCGCCCGTAAGGGTGCTCTCCGGCGGGAACCTGCAGAAGCTTATGTTATCGCGCGAGATATCCGAAGGGACGAAAGTTATAATCGCCATGCAGCCCACATGGGGCCTTGACGTCGGAGCCGCGGAGTTTGTGCACCGCCGCCTCATAGAGGCGCGCGACAGCGGAGCCGCGATACTTCTCGTATCGAAGGACCTCCAGGAGCTTCAGTGCCTGTGCGACAGAATCGCCGTGATGTATTGCGGCTCCGTGACCGGGGTCATAGACGAACCCAGAAAAACAGACACGGAGGCTATAGGCCTTATGATGGCCGGCATCAGGGCCTGACGTGCCTTGCGCATAAACAGGCGCAATTGTTTTTTGCTGTTTAACGTGATATCTTGTTCGAATTAAGTTTTTGTCGACTCCTTTCCTTTTTTGGCATAAATGATAAAATCTACTCTAGCGCCAAAAATAGGCGCATTTTAATGTTGTATTCTAAAAATGCGCTGCATTGAAACAGGGGGGAAGGACGCGAATGAAACTTCCGACGTTCTGGGGCGGCATTCATCCGCCGCAGAAGAAAGAACTTACATCCAACGAACCGATAGTCGAGTATTTGCCGAAAGGGGAGCTTGTCTTCCCTATGGCGCAGTGCCTTGGGGCACCGTGCAGGCCCGTGGTCAAAAAGGGGGATAACGTGCTGGTCGGGCAGAAGCTGGGCGACAACGACGCCTTTGTCTCTGCTCCGGTCCTTTCGAGCGTGTCCGGAACCGTGCGCGATGTGGCTATGCGAATGACGTCGGCCGGCAGGCTTGAAGAGTGCGTGATCGTGGAGAACGACGGCAAGTACGAAAAAGATCCGTCGTGGACGCCCGTTGATGGTTATGAGGACGTCAACCCCAAGGAATACCTGAAGCGTATCCGAGATGCCGGAATAGTAGGCTTCGGCGGTGCCACGTTCCCGACGGCAGTGAAGCTTTCGCCGCCGCCCGGAAGGGTTATAAGGTGGCTTATCGTCAATGGGGCGGAGTGTGAGCCCTATCTTAACTGTGACAATCGCCTGATGATAGAACAGACCGAAAAGATCGTAGGCGGTCTGAGGTTGGTTATGAGGCTGTTCCCGGAGGCGCAAGGGATAATCGCGGTCGAGGACAATAAGCCCGAGGCGGCTAAGGCGCTTGAGGCGGAGATCCTAAAGCAGGGCGCGGCTGCAATGTCGGTCAAGATCCTTCCGGCCAAGTACCCGCAGGGCGCGGAGAAGATGCTTATAGAGGCGCTCACGGGGCAGGAATACGTCATAACGGCCCTCCCGGCCGACGTTGGCTGCATTATTTTGAACGTGCGCACCGTGCATCAGATTTGGGAAGCCATAGCCGAAGGCAGCCCGTCCGTTACGAGGATCGTCACTGTGACGGGGGAGGCTGTTGCGTCTCCTAAGAACATACACTTGCCGCTTGGGACATCCGTGCGAGAGCTTATAGATTTCTGCGGAGGGTTTAAGGAGCAGCCGGTTAAGGTCCTATTTGGCGGCCCGATGATGGGGGTCGCGCTGCGCACTCTGGATGTCCCCGTCGTCAAGGCGACGTCCGGCGTTCTTGCTCTGACGGCCGCTTCGGCCTATCTTTCGCCTGAGTCGGCGTGTATTCGCTGCGGCCGCTGCATCAAAGCGTGTCCGATGGGCGTGATGCCCAACGTACTCAATCCGCTGGTTTTGATGCGGGACTACAAGACTTTTGAGGAAAAGGGCGGGATGAACTGCATAGAGTGCGGAAGCTGCACATATGTGTGTCCGGCAAACCGCCATCTTACGCAGTCGTGCCGCGACGGCAAGGCTGCCGTTACGGCAATGCGCAGAAAGGCGGCGAACAAATAATGGAGCGTTTGCTTGTGGTGTCGAGCTCGCCTCACATACATTCCCCGCTGGATACGCGCAAGATCATGGCGTGGGTCCTCGTGGCGCTCGCCCCGGCGGGGCTCGCGGGGATATACTTCTTTGGGCTGAGGGCAGCCATGGTGATGGCTGTGTGTGTGGCAAGCTGTTCTATAGCTGAGTTTGTCTGGCAGAGGGCGGCGAAGCAGCCGGTTACGACAGGCGATCTCTCAGCCGCAGTCACGGGACTTCTTCTCGCGTACAATCTTCCGAGCACGATCCCTTTTTGGATGGCGTCAGTCGGAAGCGTATTTGCGATAATAATCGTGAAGCAATTCTTCGGAGGCATCGGCTGTAACATAGTGAACCCGGCGCTTGCCGCCCGCGCGATGATGCTTACAAGCTGGCCCGTGGAGATGACGACATGGACCATCGACGGCGTTTCTGGCGCCACGCCTCTTGCGGTGATAAAGACGGGTTCCGTTGCGGATATCCCTGACCTTTATAACGTCTTCATAGGTCATGTCGGCGGATGCATAGGCGAGACATCCGCCGCGGCGCTGCTTGTGGGCTTTGGCATACTCCTTTACAGGGACATAATCGACTGGCATATACCTGTAGTGTATATAGCGACCGTGGCCGTGATGAGCGTGATCTTTGGCCGGGCCGCCGGCCCCCTTTACGAAATATTTGCGGGGGGGCTCTTCCTCGGAGCCATTTTCATGGCCACAGACTACACCACATCGCCCATGACGAGAAAGGGACAGGTAATATTCGCGCTCGGCTGCGGAGTGCTGACTTCGCTTATAAGGGCTTTCGGCGGTTACCCCGAGGGCGTTTCATATTCAATACTCATAATGAATCTCACGGTGCCTCTGATCGACAGATTCGCCGTGCCGCGCATCTTTGGGGAGGCGAAAAAACGTGTCTAAGATAGTCAGATTGGGTATCGTGCTCTTCGCCATAACGGCCGTGACAGGCCTTATACTTGGCGGAGTTTACACAGTGACGCTTGAGCCTATCCGTGCGGCTAAAGAGCGCGAGAAGATGGAGGCGCTTTCTGCGACGCTCCCAGGCGCCTCAGACTTTAAGAAGATAGAGGTCAAGGGAGCGCCGGGGATTATAAAAGAGGTAAACGAGGGCACTGCTGATGGGAAGGTCGTGGGATACAACATAACCGTGACTCCCAAGGGCTACAGCGGACCCATCGAGATGGTCGTCGGGATAAGCAGCGACGGCCGCCTTATGGATATCAGGATACTCGCTCACAATGAAACGCCTGGTTTGGGCGCAAAAGCGCCGGAGCCGGCTTTCGCGGGGCAGTTCAGAAACAAGAAGGCGGACGCCCTCAAGGTCACTAAGGCAGCGCCGGCCTCCGACAATGAGATACAGGCGATCTCAGGCGCCACAATAACGTCGACCGCCGTCGTCACAGGAGTGAATACCGCGATCGACTACTGGAAGACGGTCATCAAGGAAGGCGGAAACACGGCTTCTGACGGCCTCGCATCAAAGAAAGGGGAGGGGGAATAGCGATGAAAAATCCTCTAAAACTGATTGCCAACGGCATAGTAAGAGAAAACCCAACCTTTGTGCTGGTGCTAGGCCTTTGTCCGACTCTTGCCGTCACGACGAGCGCCGTAAACGGTTTCGGGATGGGGCTTGCCGCCACGGCGGTTTTAATGGGCTCTAACGTTATGATCTCGGCGCTTCGTAAAATTATACCCGACGAGATCCGCATACCGGCGTTTATCGTCGTCATAGCCGGTTTCGTTACAGTGGTCCAGCTCCTGATATCAGCGTATGCTCCGGCCCTTGATAAGGCGCTTGGGATATTTATACCGCTGATAGTAGTAAACTGCATAATACTTGCCCGCGCAGAGGCTTTCGCGTTCAAGAACGGCGTGGTCGACTCTCTCTTTGACGGAGTCGGCATGGGTCTTGGATTCACGCTGGCCCTGACCTTTATCGGCAGCCTGCGTGAGCTCCTCGGCAACGGTTCGATATTTAACTACGCGCTCATCCCTGCCTTTTATAAGCCGGCGCTCTTGGTGATACTGGCCCCCGGCGGTTTTATAACGCTTGGCATTCTGATAGCGCTGTTCAGGCATGTCCAGATGAAGAAAGAGGAGATCAACACGGGGCGCGCGCCCGTTTTCGACGGATGGGAGAAACTCAACGCCTGCGACGGCTGCAGCCTTAAAGCGGTCTGCGGCGGCGGCAACGCGACTGTCCCATGCGCCGTGGATGGGAAAAAGGAGGGTGATGCGTGATGTCGCTTCTTGCGCTGTTCTTCGGTGCGATATTTGTCAATAACATACTTCTTGCCAGATTCCTTGGCTGCTGTCCGTTTTTGGGCGTCTCAAGCAAGCTCGAGACGGCTAAAGGCATGGGCGTGGCGGTTATCTTCGTAATAGTGTTAGCCTCGACAATGACGTGGCTGGCTTATACTTTCATACTTGTCCCGCTTGGCCTCGAGTACCTCTACACGCTGTCGTTCATCCTCATCATCGCGGCGCTTGTGCAGTTTGTGGAGATAGTTCTGAAAAAAATGCAGCCCGGACTGTACAGGTCTCTTGGGATATTCCTGCCGCTTATAACGACGAACTGCGCGGTGCTCGGAGTGGCTGTCATCAACATGAACGAGAAGTACACCCTCGTGGAATCAGTGGTACACGCGCTGGGGGCCTCGACAGGCTTTTTGCTTGCCATAATTTTGATGGCTGGCATACGCGAGAGGATAGAGATCAGCGAGAACATGCCCAGGTGCCTTCGCGGGCTTCCTATCGCTCTTGTAACCGCGGGACTCATGTCAATAGCGTTCATGGGCTTCAGCGGGCTCATAAAGTAGGGGGGACAGCGATATGACTTCTGCAATACTTTACCCCACTCTCATAATGGGAGGCCTTGGACTGATCTTCGGGGTGCTTCTTGCGTTTGCCTCAAAGAAGTTCTTCGTGGAGACCGACCCGCGTCAGGCTGATATACGCGCGGCGCTTCCCGGCGCTAACTGCGGCGGGTGCGGCTTTCCAGGATGCGACGGATTTGCCGAGGCAGTGGTAGCCGGCAAGGCTAAAGTCAGCGGCTGCGCGGCGGGCGGAAGCGCGCTTGCCGAGACGATAGCGGGAATTTTGGGAGTTGAAGTTGTAATTGAGGAGCCCAAGATAGCGTTTCTTAAATGCAAGGGTTCGCCTGATAAGACAGTGAAGAACTGCGTTTATTTTGGCGCTTTGGACTGCCGGGAGGCGGCGGTCATCCCGGGCGGAGGCCCTACGTCGTGTTCTTTTGGCTGTATGGGGCTTGGTACATGCGTCAGAGTTTGCCCGTTTGGCGCGATGAATATAGAAAACGGCCTGGCCGTAGTTGACGTCGAAAGGTGCGTGGGATGCGGCGCGTGCGTCGAACAGTGCCCTCGCGGCGTACTCGCGCTTGTGCCGCGCAAGGCGAAGGTCCAGGTCTCATGCAATTCTCCGCTCAAGGGGCCTGACGTCAAGAAAGCCTGCTCCGTCGGCTGCATAGGCTGCGGCATATGCGCTAAGAACTGCCCGGCTCAGGCAATAGAAATGAAGGGCGCCCTCGCTTGGATCGATCCCGAAAAATGTACCAACTGCGGCCTCTGCGCCACGAAGTGTCCTACCGGCAATATAACAGACCGCAGGCCGGCTGATCAGAAGGCGGCTGTTTCCGCCTGAAACTAACCGACGTAGCTTAAGAAAATAATACGGGCGGCATCCGTACATAGAAGGATGCCGCCCGTATTTTACGCGTTAACCGGTTCCGTGACCCTGCCTCACATTCCGGGGTATTCGAAATCAGAGACCTCAAGCCGCGCATAGGCCGCGGTTATCTCTTCTATCTCGCGCTCCAAAGCCGCGGCGTCGGGGTCTTTCGCGGCCTCCTCTTTCAGGCTGTACTTCCTGAAAAACATGTTATCCGCATTTGCCCTTTCGGCGCCGAATATCTCCTTGTACATCATCAGGTCGACCGGCATCCCGAACTCCTTCGCGACGTCGTCGTAGCCGAACAGGACCCATATCTCTTTAAACCCCGCCCACGCGATAGCCGAAATGCACATCGGACAGGGGTCGTGGCTTGCCACAAAAACGCATTTTGCCGGAGCCGGGCTGTTTTTAAGCGCAAAAAAGCGCTGAATCGTGTCTATCTCGCCGTGGTATATGGGGTTTGCCTGCCGATTGTTCGTGCCGGCCACGACCGTAGCAAGTGTCTCATTGTCCAAAACAATACCTCCGAACACGTGATTGCCGGCGGCGACGCCATCGCGCGTCAGAGGAAGCAGGTCATCTTTTATCGCCCTTAGAATGTGTTTTATTTTCCCCATCTCAGTCAATCCCAGTTTGTGATGTCGGCGGCAGTCCCCTCTCCGCCTTCCTTACCGTCGGAGCCGTACGACATGATATCGAAATCGCCGTGTTCTCCCGGGCAACGATAGATAAAATCGCGGCCCCACGCGTCCTTAGGCACCTTTTTCATGTAGCCGCCCTTTTTATAATTGATCGGCTCCGGAGGCAAGGACGGCTCCTTTACAAGCGCTTCAAGCCCCTGTTCCGTGGTCGGATAAAACCCGTTGTCAAGTTGGAATAGGCCAAGCACCTGCTCCAGCTGCGCTATCTGCGTCGCAGTGGTCTTGCGTTTGGCCTCGTCGCTCTGGCCTATCAGCCTGGGTCCGACAAGAGCCGACAATAGGCCTATGATTACTATCACGACCATTATCTCGATAAGAGTGAAGCCCCTGCGCCTTCCCGCAGGTGGCCTGCTGTGAACGCTAACGCGCATAGGAAACCGCCTCCTGAAAAATCAATGAAATGGCGAAATAGCCGCCTGTTCAATTATATCAGCTGAATATGAAAAAATAGGTTTGCCGCGTAAAAAAACGCTTACGAATCGTTCAAATGTCCCCTAAGGGTTTCCTCTAGCGCGACATAATCGATCTTTCCCGTCGCAAGCAGCGGCATGTCATCCATCGTCATCACTTTTTTAGGTATCGCTATCTCGGCCATTCCAAGCTCGGCAAGACGCCGGCGCAGTTCGTCGCGCTTGACGCCATGCATCGTTGTTATAAGCGCCAGGGCCTCTCCCTTGGATCCGTCGGGCAGCATCACAACAGCGTGCTTCTCTTCCGGCCAGCACTCGTTGATGACCTCCTCTATTGCTGCGAGGGAGATCATCTCGCCGCCGACCTTGGCAAACCTCTTAGCACGCCCCAGTATAGTCATGAAGCCCTCGTCGTCTATTTTGACTATGTCGCCGGTGTCGTGCCAGCCGTTTGGCGGAGGGTCGATCACGCCCGGACTGAATGCCCTCAGGTAACCCATCATCACATTGTCTCCCTTTATCCATAACCGGCCGCCCTCATTGACCCCATCGACAGGCTCGATCTTATGTTCTATGCCGGAGCATATGAGGCCGACGGTGCCGCTCTTATAGTGCGCGTAATAGTTGTTGGCAACCACAGGGGACGCCTCGGTGACGCCATATCCCTCGGTTATCCTGACGCCGAAGCGCTTAAACCACAGGTCCTGAGTCGACTGGCGCAGCTTTTCGCCTCCTTGGAACAGCATGCGTATCGTGGAGAAATCATAGTTGTCCAAGGCCGCTTTCGCGTATCCGCAGAGGAAAGTGTCCGTGGAGAAGAGAATTGTAATGCGCTCGTCGTAGCAGACGGTGGGTATAGTTTTATAGTGCAGCGGTGACGGGTAAAGGTGTACTAAGATGCCAAGGCTTACCGGCATGAAGATCCCGCAGAGGCCGAAAGAGTGAAATATCGGCAATGCGTCAAGCACGCGGTCGGATTGGTAGAGGTCTATCCTTGTGAATATCTGCGCGTTATTAGTGTTGATGTTTTTGTAACTCAGCACGACGCCCTTGGGAGCCCCCTCAGATCCTGAGGTAAAGAGCACTATCGCCGGCTTTTCAGTCTCGCTCTCAAGGACAGGACGGGGTCTCAGAAAATGTGTCTTAAGCGCGGCTGATATCTTTTTGCGCGTAGTTATGCGAGGCGCTAAATCTTCGAGCCATAAGACGCAAAGCCCCTCTTTCGCGGACGCATCCGTGAGCGTGTCGAGCTTGCCGATCTCGATGAACTTGCGGGATGTGACGATCGTTTTTATCTGGGCCGTCCTGCAGCAGCTGAGCAATGACCTCTCGCCAAGCGAGAAGTTCAGCATCGCAGGGATCTTGCCTATTCGCTGCAGCGCGTATATCGCGATCACCCCGCCGAGCGACGTCGGCAGCAGCACCCCAACGCAGCCGCCCTCAATTTTTTGTTTTTCAAGCTCGCCGGCTATCAGCAGTATCCTTGTTATGAAGCCGTTGTAGGTGACGGGCCGGCCTCCGTAGTCGCAAAATATCCTGCACTCGCCGCCGAATTGCTTTCTGGCGTCAAGCAGAATGTCAAAGAACGGTTTTCTCTTCATACGGGCTTCAAGGCACATATCCTCCATGATTTTTTCAAGAGCCCTGCCTGCCGCAGAGCTGCGCCTGCTCCCCGTGACCTCTTCAGGTATTTTGATCTTGCGGGCTGGGAAAACAGTTATAGTGACCTTGGAAAAAAACCTCACACCGCGCCTGTGCTGTATGCGGGAGAAAGGAGTCCTCTCTGTGCCGGCAATATGCACCGGCAGTATCTTGGCGTCCGTGTGGTCCGCTATCATAGCGACGCCTCTTGATATCTTCATCGGAAGCCCCGTAGTGGTAGGCTGCAGCTCCGGGAAAATGACGCACCGCCCGCCGTTTTTAAGGAGCGTCAGAAAGTATTTGAGCGAAAGCGGCGCGTCCGCGTCCAGTATGTGCGTGTCGGCCAAAGGCAGGAGCATCTTGGCGAAACGTTTTTTTGTAAGGCGCAGCTCTATGGCAAACGGCACACGCTCCGGCAAAAACAGCGCCAATATCAGCGGGTCTATGAAAGAGACGTAGTTGGGGGCGACGAGCACGCCATCTTTGGCGTTAGTCCAATTTTCCCATCCCTTGATCTCTATACGGAAGAAAAGATTGAGTATGAATTTGACCAAAAGCCGCCACAAATGGCACCACTCCGATTTTCGTAAAAATGACCTCGCCGCGGGGCAAGCCGCCCGGAAAAGTTTATAACAGCTTACAGTCTGGGCCAACAAAAAGCAATAAAAAGGCCGCCCTTTCGGGCGGCGGGTCCGTTACCTTGAACGAATCCAGGCAATTCTCCGCGGAAACGGTTAGAATTTCTTAAATATCGACTGCTTTGCGCCGCAGATCGGGCACGGCGACGTGGGCTCTGTGCCCTTATGGATATAGCCGCAGATCGGGCAGAGATAGTAATCCTGTCCCTCCGGCTCGTTGCCGAGATTGGCCAGAGCTTCTTCATAGAGCCGAGCGTGCACTTTCTCCGCCTCAAGAGCGAAGCCGAACACGCGCGCCGCCTCATTGTTGCCTTCGGCCTTAGCGTCCTCAAGCATCGGCGGGTACATGGACGTAAACTCGTACGTTTCGCCGGCCTTGGCCGCAACGAGGTTTTCCGCCGTTGTGCCGATACCGCCCTTTGCCTTGAACTCGCCGCGCGCGTGTATGGTCTCCGCCTCGGCGGTCGCCCTGAAAAGCTTTGCTACGTTCGTAAAACCCTCTTTCTCCGCCTGTTCCGCAAAGAAGAGATACTTGCGGTTCGCCTGGGATTCTCCGGCAAACGCGGTCGCAAGGTTGTCCTGTGTCTTCATCGTCTTTTCCTCCTCATATGTGATTTTTATTTAAGGTCAAGGAACTCGTTGCCTGTAATTTAAAACTATTTTAGATTAACTCTCCATTACTGATTTGTCAACATGTCAGGCACACTTTTACGATTTTTACGTCCTTTCCGCTTTGGTCTGGCGCCAGGCTAATATTCGACGCCGCGCCGAGCTTTGACGCCGTCCCTGTAAGGATGTTTTATCTCTTTCATCTCGGTCACGAGGTCAGCCAGCTCAATCAGCCGCTGATGCGCATAACGGCCTGTCATAACGAGCTCAAGCTCCTCCGGTTTTTCCATCACGAGGCTCACGACAGAATCAAGCGGTATAAGCCCATAATCGAGCGCCACGTTTATCTCGTCGAGTATCAGCATATCGCATTTGCCTGACGTCGCGGACTCGCGCGCAAGTTTAAGGCCCAAAGAAGCCTCTTCGTAGTCCTCAGGTTCTTCTTTCCCGCGGTAAACGTAATCGGGGCGCCCTGTCTGCACAAGCGTGATGTTGGGTATGAGCGCGGCCGACCGTATCTCGCCGTAGTGGCTCCACCCCTTCATGAACTGTATGATAACTACGCGGGCACCCTGTCCGGCCGCCCTGAGCGCAAGTCCCAGCGCGGCTGTTGTCTTACCTTTGCCGTCCCCTGTATATATCTGGGTCAGTCCTTTTTCGCCGAACATGTTAAAGGAATCTCCCTTTCGCGCGTAATTTGCGGCTTCCGGCTAATTATGCCGCCCGCTGCCCTTAAGCGCCGGTTGTGCTCTTAGCCGCCGGCCGGGTTAGAGTTTTTATTTTTGTCCCTCGTTGGTTTTTTCGCCCGCAGGCTTCTCGGAGGCCGCGGGGAATTTAGCGTTTGGGTTCAGTTTAAGTATCTCGTTCTTGATATGCAGAAGCCTGCGGTCGTCGGGCGGATGGGAGTTGAATCCGCTTGGCTGGAGCTTACCACCGCTTTTTGAGAGTTTAAGCATGGCGCTGTAAAGTCCGACAGGGTCCTCGCCGTTTTTGTGCGCGAGCCTGACTGCATAGTCGTCCGCCTCGACCTCCTGTTCTCTGCTCCATCCCGCATATGCAAGGTTGGCCCCTATGTTGACCGCTGTGTCGCCCATATCGCCGCCCAGCATCCGGCTCAGCAGCGATGCCGCTACGGAAAGCCCCGCCGCCCTTTTGACAGTTTTCTCGTAGTGCCCGAGCTTGGCGTGCCCGGCTTCATGCGCGAAAACGCAGTAAAGCTCAGCCTCCGTGTCGAGCAGGTCAAGCAGCGCCGTCGTAACGGTGACAGATTTCCCGTTGGTGACCCACGCGTTGGGCACCTTGTCTTCCTTTATTGTGAACGGTATGCCAGTAAGGTCAGTGGCCTTTGCAACGCGGTTCCAAACGTTTTTCGCCGTTTCGTGGGACAGCTTGGCCTCCGCTGGGAATGCTGCGAATATGGCTAAAAGCGCAAAAAAAAGCAGCGCATAGGATATCTTTGATTTCACGCAGACGCACGCTCCTCCCTAAAGCGCGCTAAGTCCGCCGCAACATATCCGGCAGCGTGTACGCGCTTTTTCCGCATATCAATTTACCTTAAAAAGCTGCTCGCTTCATCAGTAGTTTATGAATGCCTGTTTATAAAGTCCTCTATCAGCCTGCACGATATGCTGAGTCCCCTGAAGTAGTCCGGAAGCCTATCCGGCGCGAACCAGCGTATGTCGGTCACCTCGGTCATGTCCGGCTCGATCTCGCCGCTATCCCACTCGGCGGTGAAGCCTACCATAAGCGAACGAGGGAATGGCCATGGCTGGCTTGCGAAGTACCGTATATTTTTGACGCGTATCTTCGATTCCTCGTAGACCTCGCGCTCGACGCACTGCTCAAGCGTTTCGCCTGGCTCGACGAAGCCCGCGAGCACGCTGAACCGCCCCGGCGGGAACGCGGCTCCGTGCCCCATGAGCAGTTTCCCATCCTTTTCGACTGCCACTATAACGGCTGGCGCTATGACCGGAAAAGCCAGCTCGCCGCATATGGGGCAGCGCATCGCCAGTTCTTTGTCATCGAACAAAGTCCTCGTCCCGCAAACTCCGCAATATCTGTGTGTTCTCTGCCACTCCATCAAATGGAACGCCTTGCCAGCGCGGAAGAAAGCTTTTTCATCGAAAAGCGGCCAAAGCCCTCTTCTGTCGTGCGCGGAGTAACCTGCGGGAAGCTCGGCGCCGTCCTGAATCTCGCCCCATATGTCCCCGTCCCTTTCCTCTTTGTCTACAAAACCGCTGTTCACCAGAAGTCTCTCTATCACGGCGTCAGCCCCCCTGCGAGGCAGGCCGGCGCCGTCGTCCTTCAGCACTATCTTACCTTTTATGAAAGCGTATATGTCCGACATTTCTATTCCCCCGTTGATTTTGTGATATGCGGCGTGAAATGCCGCACGTTTGAACGATATTATTGTACTGGACGCGGTCTTGATTTCACACTATCATGTTGCTAATGTTTATTTCCATTTCACAGGGGGCGAGATTTTCAATGATCGAAAAATTTGAGAACGTGACCGCAGTTGCGAAAGCCAACGTATACTTTGACGGCAGGGTGATAAGCCATACTATTTACACGGCGGGCGGAGAACGCAAGACCCTTGGTATTTTCCTCCCGGGAAGTTATGAGTTCGGCACCGCCGACGCAGAGATCATGGACATAACGGACGGGGAATGCGAAGTACTGCTCCCAGGCTCTTCGGAGTACGTCAAAGTCAGGGCCGGCGATACGTTCAAACTGCCTGGCAGCAGCAAATACTGTCTGCGCTGCTGCGTGCCTGTGCAGTACATCTGCTCGTATATACCGGCCAAATAGACGCCGTTCATAAAACCATATTTTATTCAGGGCCTTCTGGCGCGGTCTTTCAATTCCTGAAGCTCGTTTGGAGCCAATGCTCCGGATATCCATGACGAGTATACGGAGTTGTTGTGAAGAAGCGGCTCGGCTGTTATCTCCGGTATTTCTTTCGCCGCGGCGTCGAAGAATTTTGTGCCGGGGATCGGTGAAAATTCAGCGAGTTTTGGTTTCGCGCCGCATGCCTTCACGAAATCTATCGTTTCGGCAACAGACCTCAAGCTCTGTCCCGGAAGGCCCAGCAGGATGTATGTCTCGCACTCCTCCCGGCGCCAGCCCGCTTCCCTGCAGCATTTAACCGCCGCGGCGTATTCGCCGCGCAGAACTTTGCCCGAGCTTTCTTGAGCGACAGAGGGATCTATGCTCTCAAGCGAGAGACGGATAGTTTTAAATCCGGTATCTTTAAGAAGCGCGGCGCACTCGCCGTCTATCTCCCTGACATGGAGGCCGTTCGGCGTGTGGAAGCGCAGCGCGCCGTTATAGCGTGCTTTGAGTTCGCGGCAGAGAGGATAAAAATACTCCCGCTTTCCTAAAAGCAGGGCGTCGTCGTAGAACGCGAAATCAATAACGCCGAGGCTTGCCTGAAAGTCGATCTCCTTCATTACCTCTTCGGCAGTCCTTCTTTTGAAGCGCGGCCAAAGTATGCCCGACGCACAGTAGCCGCACCTCATAGGGCATCCGAAGGACGTCATAGTTACGCCGTAGGGCGGGTGGCCGTACAGGTCCATGGCAGGGTATGCGGCGTCTGGCTCCCAGTTTTCGGCAACGATGAAATCAGCACCCAGCGATGAGGCGTGCTCAAAGCACAGCCGCGCGTATATGCCGCCGAGCACGAGAGGCACGCCTGGCAGTTCGGCGCGAAGTTTCTCTATGGCCCATCTTACGCCGCCGTACCAGTATGTCATTGCCGACGTGATGAAAACTGCGTCGGGTTTTGGGACATTGCGGAGTCTTTGCGAAAACGCTTCCTCTCCTATGCCGAAATGGTGGTATCTTCTCTTTATATGTCGGTATGCGTCCGGTTTTCTGATCTCGGTCTTCGCGATTTTTTCACGCCCGAAAGTCATTTGTCCCTCCGCCCCATCGCGTACGCAATCGATGAGCCTGACATCGCAATTACCTTCTCGCACCTTCTGGAGCAGATACAGAAGTCCTAGCGGCTTTGACCAGAGGTCGTAAAAGGCAAAGTCGTGCACAGGCGGGTTGACCCCTAAGATGTTTTTTCCATGCAGGCTCAATAGATCTTTCATTCTCAGTATGCGCGCGCGCCGCGCCATTGATATCGCCTCCGCTTACTGCCCGAATGGCAGGGAAATCCTTATAGCCGCGCAATCCCGTCCGCCACGGCCGAGCGGCGAGCGGCAGGTCTGTTTCCTCTATTATATAGTCAGTTGGTTCCCTGTTTTTAATAGCGGTAAAAATTGGCAGAACGCAGATAAAATATATCGAAACTATAAATTAATTATTAAGCCGCTTTATCTCTGTTTGATTTTGTGCAGCTGCCCCATTTTATCAGCTATACACTGTATTATCCGCCGCGGATCCATAAAGCTCTTTTCTGTTTTGTTACGCGCGGTAAAGGCTAGTATTCTGACTATTTAGAATGCTTGCCTATGCTTGATTTTTTGATTTTTAAGCTGTATAAGTATACTGGGTGGTCCAGGAAAGGGGTTTTTCACATGCTTGAAACTCATGTCTCACGGGGACCCCGTATATATGAGAGGGTCGTCGAAAAGCTTAAGGAGTCCATATCAAACGGCGAGATACTGCCTGGTGATCCTCTCCCGTCGGAACGTCAGCTAATGGACGATTTCGGCGTGAGCAGGAGCTCGCTGCGCGAGGCGTTCAGGGTGATGGAGCTGCTCGGCCTTATAGAGTCCATACCGGGCAAGGGGCGCTTTGTGCGCCACCCGAGGACCATCGCGGAAGACAAAGAGGCCATTCAGCTTGAAGACTCGGCGATACTTGAGCTCATGGAGGCCCGCCGTGTGCTCGACCCGGCCGTCGCGGCGGAGAGCGCGATGAAAGCCACGCCCTCTGACCTGACCAGGATGCTGCGGGTCATAACTGCTACAGAGAGAAACCTTGAGAACCCCGCGGGCCGTGCTCAGGCTGATTTTGACTTTCATCTCGTGCTTGCCGAAGCGACCCATAATTTTGTGTTTGTAAACATAACCCGTATGAACTTCGACCTGATAATGGCGACCCACGACAAGATATACAACCTTCTTGACGACAAGGACGCGTTCCTGCTGGAGCACAGGGCGATGTACGAGGCGATACTCGACCATGACGTCGAGCGTGCCAGAGATATGGCCGCGCGGCACATCGACAGGATATACAGGACCCTGCACAGGGGTATCGCCGCTCAGAGATAAATTGGTCGGACCGGATATGTAATTATTTAAAAATATGAAATATCACATCATCACATAAACAGGAGGCGCGAAATATGGAGAAAAGGATCAGAGAGTTATTCCCGGAAATCGAGTGGATAAAGGACAAAGGATTGCAGGATAAGGTCGTCGCGTCATACGTGGACGCTCTAAAGACCGGCGGATGGGAGCCGGACGACATGGACAGGATACCGTTTACTCTCCTCATACCCAACTGCCCGTTCTCGTACCTCGACCACGTACGCGGCGTGACACGCATGGCAAAGGCCGCGATGGACGAGTTCAACGCCATCTACCCGGCAAAGGACGCTAAATTCAGGCTCGATAACGACCTTCTCGTGGCGGGCGCGCTTCTGCACGACGTTGGCAAGCTCGTAGAGTACGAGAAGAACGCCGCAGGAGAAACGGTAAAGTCGACGATGGGGAAAAACCTGCGGCACCCGTTCTCAGGCACTGTCATAGCGCTTCGCAACGGGTGTCCCGATGCGATAGGGCACATAATAGCGAACCACGCTCACGAGGGCGACGGGACCTTGCGCAGCCCCGAAGGCGTGATAGTCAACAAGGCTGACTTCATGAACTTCGAGGGCGTGAAATCGTTCCTTGGGATGAAATAACGGTTCTGATAATTTCAGTATATGGAGGGATGAACGTCATGGGAAAGACAGCGATAGTTAAGATAATGGAAAGGGCCGCGGGCAGACCTGTGAAAGTCGGCGAGCGCGTATGGTGCAAAATCGACTGGGCAACCGCGCGTGACTTCGGAGGGGCTAACTGCGTGCTGCAGTTTGAGAAAGAGATGGGGCCCGATGCGAAAGTCTGGGATCCTGACAAAATAGCGTTTACGTTTGATCTTCAGGCTCCGGCCCATTCGGAGAAGGTTTCGGTCAATCAGAAGATAATCCGTGATTTTGCGAAGAAACAGGGCATAAAGCGCGTATTCGACGTCAATAACGGCGTCGGACAGCATGTCATGTTAGAGGCCGGCATGATAAAGCCCGGAGATGTTGTCCTGGGGACCGACAGCCACATGAACCTGCTTGGGGGCGTTGGAGCGTTTGCCACAGGAGTCGGAAATACCGACATAGTCGCGGCGTTCATCAATGGAGTTAACTGGTTCCGCGTCCCGGAGACCATGAAGATAAATGTGAAGGGCAAATTCCAGAAGGGAGTCTGCATGAGGGACCTGCTGACGCGCATAGTCGGTGATTTAGGCGCGGGCGGTATGGACTTCCTCGCGGTCGAGTTCACGGGAGAGACAATAGAGAATTCGAACATAGCGGAGCGCCTGACACTCTGCTCGATGGTTACCGAGATGAGCGGCAAGGTGCCTATAATCATGCCGAACGGCGACGTCCTTAATTGGCTTAAAGCACGCGCCGGCGACGAGGTTGAGGCGCGCGTCAGGGATCTGTCCGCGGACCCGGACGCAGAATACTGCAAGGTCATAGAATACGACGTCACGTCGCTTGAGCCCATGGCGTCCTGCCCGGACGCTCCTGACAACGTCAAGCCCATAAGACAGATCGCGGGGACAGCGGTAGATCAGGTGCACATAGGTTCCTGTTCTAACGGGCGGTTTGAGGATATCAAGGCGGCGTACGATGTGCTTATGGCGGGCGGCGGCAAGGTGAGCCCGAATGTGCGCACTATAATAACGCCGTGCACGAGGGAAGTCCATCTCCAGTGCGCTAAGGCCGGGATGATCGATAAGTTCATCGAAGCCGGAGTGATATTCACCAACCCCACGTGCTCACTCTGCACCGCGGAGCACTACGGCGTTCTTGCAAACGGAGAAATAGGCTGTTCGACCACGAACCGTAACTTCCTTGGCAAGGTAGGCAAAGGGAGCCATACTTACCTGATGAGCCCGATGTCAGCTATGGCAACGGCCGTTAAGGGCGTAATCACGGACCCAAGGGACATTCTGGGTTAAATCGGAGGAGGAAAGAGATATGAGCGAAATTCTCAAGGGAAGAGCGTGGGTGTTTGGCGACGACGTCGATACGGACCTTATATATCACAACAAGTATCTCGCCGAGACTGATCCCAAGAATATGCCACAGTACGCGTTCGAGTACTATCCCGGCAAGGAGAAGTTTGCAAAAGAGGTTAAACCGGGGGACTTCGTCGTCGCCGGCAAAAACTTCGGATGCGGATCGAGCCGCGAGCATGCGGTATACTGCCTGAAATATGCGGGTGTGCCGGCTATCCTTGCCGAGACGTGCTCACGTATATACTACCGCAACGCGATAAACAACGGATACCCCGTGCTGTTCGTAAAGGGGCTCTCGGACGCCATAAAGGCCGGCAAGATCAAGGACGGGGACGAGCTTGAAGTGGATCTCTCCACTGGAACAATAAAGGATATAACGAGCGGAAACTCGTTCCACGGCGATGCCGTGAGCGATCTTGAGAACGACATAATGAAAGCCGGAGGGCTCATCGAGTATCTGAAGGCCCAAGCGGCTAAAAAGTAACCTGAAGACGGACACAGGGTTTGGCATATGGTGCCGAACGACAATAAATGATAAGGGGTGTGAATTCATAATGGGCAAGACATTTGCTGAGAAAGCGCTTGGCCGGGCTGCAGGGTATGACGTGGCGGCAAACCAGGTGGTGACAGTCGAGCCGGATTGGTGCATGAGCCATGACAACGGGGCCCCTATAGCGAGGACTTTTAAGAAAATAGGAGTTAAGAAAGTCTGGAAGCCGGAACGCATCGTGTTCATCCTTGACCACGCTGTGCCCGCGCCTTCGAGCGACCACGCCGTCAACCATAAAGAAGTCCGCGAGTTCGTCGCCGAGCAGGGGATTCCCAATTTCTACGACATAACGAGCGACGGTGGGGTCTGTCACCAGAAGATGTGCGAAGAGGGTTTCGCGTTGCCGGGTCTCATAATGATAGGCAGCGACAGCCACACCTGCACATACGGAGCTTACGGCGCGTTCTCGACAGGCATAGGCCGTTCCGAGATGGCCGCGGCGTGGGCGACTGGCAAGATATGGTTCAAAGTCCCGGAGAGCATGAAAGTCGTCGTGACCGGCAAGTTCAAGCCCGGCGTCTCCGCGAAAGACTTCATACTCAAGTTCATAGGCGACGTGAAAGCTGACGGCGCCGATTACATGAGCGTTGAGTTTCACGGGGAAGGCATAGAGAACATGAGCGTTGCAGAGAGGATGACCATTTGCAACATGGGGATAGAGTTCGGCGCTAAAAATGCGGTATGCAGGCCCGATCAGAAGGTCCTCGACGAGATAAAGGACAAAGCAAAGTGCGACCGCTGGGAGCCTATTTGGGCCGACGAAGACGCCGTCTACGCGTCCGAGCTGCACTATGACTTGGGCGACATAGTGCCCGGCGTGGCTAAGCCCCACAAGGTCGACAACTACGCCCCGGTGAGCGATGTCAAGGGCACCCAGATCCACGAGGCGTTCCTTGGAAGCTGCACAAACGGACGTATCGAAGACCTGCGTCTCGCGGCTCAGATAATGAAGGGCAAGAAGGTTGCTGTACGCACTGTGGTGATTCCCGCATCCTGGAAGGTCTACCGCCAGGCCATGAAAGAAGGGCTCATAGACGTGTTCCTCGACTCAGGCTGCGTTATCTGCAACCCGGGATGCGGCCCATGCATGGGCAACCACGAGGGGATACTCGCTCCGGGAGAGACGGCTATAAGCACGGCGAACCGCAACTTCAAGGGACGCATGGGCGACAAGGACAGTTTCATCTATCTCGCAAGCCCTATGACAGTGGCTGCATCAGCACTCAAGGGCGTAATCTCCGATCCGAGGGAGGCGCTGTAATATGGCTATCAAAGGCAAAGTATGGAAGTACGGTGACGACGTCAACACGGACGTGATCTTCCCGGGGAAATACACATACACCATCAAGGAGCGCGCCGATATGGCGAAGGTCGCGTGCGAGGATCTTGATATCGAGTTCAACAAGAACGCAAAGCCCGGCGATATCATCGTCGCGGGCAAGAACTGGGGGTGCGGCTCAAGCCGAGAGCAGGCGGTGACATGTCTTAAGGAACGAGGCATAGCCGTGATCATAGCCAAGAGCTTCGCGCGCATCTACTATCGCAACTGCCTGAACGAAGGGCTGCCGATAATAGTGTGCCCGGAGGCGGTCGACGCCATAAACATGGGCGACGAGATAGAAGTGGATTTTGACAGCGGCACGATCAGGGCTAACGGCAAGGAGTTCAAATTCCCACCGTACCCCGAATTCGTTCAGGGGCTCATAAAAGACGGCGGACTTATCCCGCACGTCAAAAAAGAGCTGGGGCTGGAATAAAAAAGAGGCCCGCACAGGCATGTGCGGGCAGGGCTTTTACGCAACGAGCTAAAACTATTCCAAGGAGGGTCACGCGATATGTCTGAGAATGTCATGAGAGTAAAAGAGAAAAAAGACCGCTACAAAGTGTGCTACATGTGCGGGGACGATTCTGGCTTCGACATGATGGAGGGCGCGCTTCTGGTGCTTGAGTCTCTCAATCTGCCGATCGACTGGGTCCGCGCGGATTTGGGCTGGTGCATGTGGGAACGCTCGAACAAAAAATACGGCGAGGGCGACCCCCGCTGCAACACGGTTCCGCCGGAGACGATTAAGTCCATCAAGGAGACGGATGCCACTATAATGGCGGCCATAACGTCAAAGTCGGGCGTAAAGGGCTTTAAGTCCGCCATACTTCAGATGAGGCAGCTGTTCGACCTTTACATCAACCTTCGCCCGGCCAAGAAGCTGCCCGGGATAGGAACGCCCCTTGCGAAGGACCCGGACATCGACATCGTGATGTTCCGTGAGAACACTGAGGACCTCTACGCTGCGGTCGAATTCTATCCGCTTCCCGAACATATGTTCGACCTTCACCCCGGGATGAACCGCTTCCGTGGCCGTGAGGTCGCCGTGTCTTGGCGCGTCTTCTCAAAAGACGGATGCGAGCGCATTATACGTGCGGCGTTTGAGTACGCCAAGGCGACAGGCCGCAAGACCGTACACTGCTGCAACAAGGCCAACGTCATCCGTGAGACGGACGGCATGATGAAGAGGATCTTCCTTGAGATAGCCAAGGAGTACGAGCAGTACGGCATCAAGGCGTACGAAGAGAACGCCGACGCTACGGCCATGTGGCTGATCAAAAACCCGCAGGATTACAGCGTCATAGTCGCGAGCAACGTGTTCGGCGACATACTGTCTGACGAAGCGTCACAGCTTACGGGCGGCCTAGGGTTCGCACCGAGCGGCAATATAGGCAAGAACGCCGCCATATTCGAGCCAAGCAGCGGGTCTGTTCCCAAATACGCCCATCAGTATAAGGTCAACCCGAGCGCCATGACGCTGACGTCGAAGATGATGCTTGAGTACCTGGGCCTTGATGACGCGGCTCATAAGATCGAAAAGGCGCTTGGCGAGGTGCTCGTCGAGAGCAAACCAGGCACGCTGACGTATGACGTTCTCCGTGATTTCAGAGGGGATCCTGACTGGGAGAAGAATGCGGCCAGCACGCTTGACATGGCGGCTGCCATCGCGGGCAAGATCGACCCGTCGTTCACAGGCGCCAAGCTTGAGGCGGCCAAGGCCAAGGTGCACAAGATGTGCGCATGGGACGAGGCCTCTCTTGTAGGGTTCGAAGATTAACGCGCGCTAGCGGCAAAACGAGAGGAAAGAGGCGGTCTGTCTGCTCGATTGAGCCTGAATGGGCGGCGGACCGCCCTTTATGATATCAACTGCGAGGTGAACACGATGAATACAGCTCAGGCGGGGACATTGGAGTCGATGGATTGCCTCGTCACCGCGACGGAGGAACCCGCGGGCACAGGAGTTATTATACAGATATCGGGAAGCAGCGCCGCTCGCTTCAGGACGGCCATGGAGAAGAAGGTCCGAGAGGTCCTTGATTCAATGGGCGTCAAGGACATCAACATCTCAATACAGGACAACGGAGCGCTTGACGTCGTGCTTGGCGCCAGGGTCGAGGCTGCCGTGAGAAGGCTCAAGGGGGGTGCCGTAATATGAGACGCACTATGCTGTACCTTCCGGGGAACAATCCCAACATGCTGACTAGAGGCTACCTGTTCGGCTCCGACGGTCTCATACTTGACCTCGAGGACGCCGTGGCGATCTTTGAGAAGGACACCGCCCGTATCCTGGTCCGGCATTTTCTTAAGCAGGGCGAATTCGGCGGATGCGAAGTGACGGTCCGCATCAATGGCGTCGACACAGAATATTGGAGGGACGATATCGCCGCGATAGTCCCGTTTGAGGCGTTAAGCGGAATACGCGTCCCCAAGGTTGACAGCGCAAAGACAGTGGAGCTGCTTGACGAAGAGCTGTCCGCCGTTGAGGAAAAAAACGGCATCCCGCTCGGACGCACTAAAGTATTCTGCCTCCTTGAGACCGCGAAGGGCATTTGGAACGCGTATGACATAGCGTGCGCGTCTTCCCGCGTGACCGCTATCATCCCCGGTGGGGAGGATCTGACGGCTGACCTTAAGACCAGCCGCTCCAAAGAAGGGACAGAACTTGATTGGGCTCGCCGCATGCTGGTGTTTGCGGCACGCGCTGCCGGGGTGGATCCGATAGACACTGTTTTCCCGAGGGTCACTGACGACGACGGCCTGCGCAAAGAGGCTGAGTTTATAAAACAGCTTGGATTTGAGGGCAAGAGCGTCATACATCCCAACCAGATCCCGATCATACACGACGTATTCAACCCTACGGAGAAAGAGATAGAGCAGGCGCTCAAGATCGTCAAAGCGGCCAGGGAAGCTGCCGAGCGAGGCCAGGGAGCGGTTTCTGTGGATGGGCGTATGGTTGACGTTCCGGTGGTTAAGAGGGCTGAATATACGCTGCTCAAAGCCGGGATCTCGGAGGTGAAATAACATGTCAAAGAACGCGCTGGGCCGGGAGATCCCGGATTTTATCGAAGGTTACGGCAAGACTAACCCCTACAAAGGGGCTTTCGCGATAAAGCCTGAAGGTTTTAAAGCCGGGCCTAAACTGCGCTGTGTGAACAACGACCGCACAGATAAGCTCGTGAGCGGTATAAAAAGCGCTATAGTCGCCTCAGGGCTGAAAAGCGGCATGACAATATCTTTCCACCATCATCTGCGCAACGGAGACTATGTTGTGAACATGGTTGTGGACGCTTGCGCCGAGCTTGGCATAAAGGATCTCACCTTGTTTCCAACCGCGCTTTTCGGCGTCCATAAAAAGCTTATAGAGCATATCAAAAACGGTGTCATCACGAGGATAATGGGGTCGGTCAACGGTCCCATCGGACAGCTTGTCTCTGAAGGCGGCATGGGGGTGCCTGTGGTGCTCAGAAGCCATGGAGGCCGTCCGCGCGCTGTGATAGCAGGCGACGTTCATATAGATGTCGCGTTTATAGCGGCGCCAACCGCCGACAGGTACGGCAATATCTGCGGGACGCAGGGTAAATCGGCGTGCGGCTCGCTTGGGTATGCTTTCACCGACGCTCAGTATGCCGACTGCGTAGTGGCTGTAACCGATAATCTCGTACCATACCCCGCATCTCCGGTGTCCATCCCGCAGGTTTTCGCAGACTTCGTGGTGGAGGTGCCCAGCATAGGAGATCCTGCCGGCATCGTGTCGGGCACGACCAAGGTGACGAGAGACCCACTCAGGCTGCTGATATCAAAATACGCGTCTTTGCTCATAGAGGCAAGCCCGTATTTCAAGGAAGGCATATCGTTCCAGACAGGCGCGGGCGGTATCCCGCTAGCCGTAACCGCCTTCATGAAGGACGCCATGATAAAAAAGGGCATAAAGGGCAGCTTCGGACTCGGCGGCATAACCGGCTATTTCGTCGAGCTTCTTAAGGAGGGCCTTGTCGAGAAGCTCATGGACGTTCAATCTTTCGACTTGGACGCCGTGAGGTCGATAGGCGAGAACCCAAACCACATAGAGATATCAGCGGACTGGTACGCGAACCCTTGGAACAGCGGGGCGGCGGTCAATATGCTCGACGTTGTGATACTTGGCGCGACGGAGGTCGACGTGAACTTCAACGCGAACGTGAACACCGAGGCCGACGGCGCGCTGCTGCACGGAACAGGCGGACACCAGGACACTGCGGCCGGAGCGAAGCTCACGATAATCGCGCAGCCGCTGCTGCGCGGCCGCATACCGTGTGTTACTGACAGCGTCTACAGCGTTACGACCCCTGGCGAGGTCATAGATGCCGTAGTCACAGAGTACGGCATCACGATAAACCCGCGCCGCAAGGATCTGATCGACGCCTGTACCGCGGTAAAGGGGCTTCCTCTGGTCCCGATGGACGAGCTCGCGGCAAGGGCCAAGCGTATGACAGGAACCGCCGATCCCGTTGCTGTGGAAGACCGCATCGTAGGCGTCATCGAGTGGCGTGACGGCACGGTAATAGATGTAGTGAGGCAGCTCAAAAAGGCATAAGCGGGCGTTGCGGCTAATATTATATAGGCGGGGTCCGCGCGCAGAAATCTGCCCTTTGTGCGCGGACCCCGCCCCTTTTGAAGGTTTTGCTTAATCTTGGCGCCGCGCGTATTCGGCGGCCAGTTTTTCAAATGCCGGCATAGACCGGACTATCTGCTCCGTCTTTACGCAGTAGGATATCCTGACGTAGCCGGGGCAGCCGAAGCCGTCGCCCGCAACGAGCAGCAGTTCGTATTTTTTTGCCTTTTCGCAGAACGCGTTGGCGTCGGGCTCCGGCGATTTCACGAAAAGATAGAACGCGCCGTCAGGCCTGACGCACTCGAACCCCAGCTTAACGAGACCGTTGTAAAGCAGGTCTCTGTTGGTCTTATAGACAGAGATATCAGACGTCTTGTCCACGCACCTCGCTATCACATGCTGGAACAAGCTCGGAGCGCAGACGTAGCCAAGAGCGCGTCCCGCGCCGCATATGGCGGCGTAAACATCCTCCCAACGCGTTGCCTCGGGCGAAACTATTATGTAGCCTATCCTCTCACCCGGCAAAGAGAGGGATTTGCTGTACGAATAGCATACCAGTGTGTTTTTGTAAAAGTTAACAAGGTACGGGACTTCAATATCGCCGTACACAAGTTCTCGGTACGGCTCGTCCGATATGAGATATATCGGGTGCCCATACTCCGATGACTTTTCCTCCAGCGCCGAGCAGAGAGCGCGCAGCGTCTCTTTCGAATAGACAGCGCCGGAGGGGTTGTTCGGAGAGTTAACTATGACCGCCTTAGTCCTCTCGTTCAGCGAAGAGCGGAGCGTTTCGACGCTTATTTGGAAATCGGGCTCGTTTGGCGGCAGTATGACGGGTTTTGCGCCCGATGCCTCGACAAAGACCTTGTATTCCGGGAAGTACGGTGCAAAGATGATAAACTCGTCTTTCGGAACTGATAGCGCCCTGCAGCATATAGTGAGCGATGCGGCAGCGCCTGCTGTCATATAGATATTGTCGCCGCTGATTTTTGTGCCGTGGGTTTTGTTGACGTGGTCGGCTATCGCCTTCCTTACGTTCGCGTCTCCCTGCGCAGATGAGTAACCGTGCAGCAGCGTCGGATCCTCTGTGGCTAGCAAGGAGACTATCGTCTCTTTGATGCAGTCGGGGGGCGGAACGTTGGGGTTGCCTATGCTGAAGTCGAACACGTTGTCGGCTCCTATCTGCCGGGCTCTCGCCTTTCCGTACTCAAATATCTCCCTTATTGCAGACCTTTTTTTGCCAAGCTCAAGCATTTCTTCTGAAAGCATCCGTTTGCACATCCTCTTTTTGGTAATTTCGGTTCTTATCTGTTCTACTCAGGATTATATGCAGAATGCCCAGATGTTTCAATCAAAGGGGCCTTGCGGCGATTCAATTATCGAATAGAAAAAAAGCAAAGTGTATGCTATTCTTAAGCTGGATGCCAAGTTTTGTCTATGGCTTGGCATCTTGGCGTTATTACAATATTTAGACCGTCTTGCGACGGGGGCGAATAAAACGGGGAGGAATTTCTGCGATGAAAAAGCGGGTAATATTGGCAATTGTGCTGGCAGTATGCTTTGCCGCGGCGGCGTTTGCGGCGCTAGGTCCCATCAAGCTTGAGGACCAGAAACCCACGTTCATATATGTGGGGCCGGTCGGGGATGGAGGCTACAATTACATGCACGATCAGGGGCGTAAGCTCATGGAGAAGCTGAACCCCGGAATAAAGAGCTCGGTCGTGGAATCGGTCCCCGAAGGGCCTGACGCCGAGAGGGTCATGGAGACGGCGATCCGCAACGGTTCGAAGGTCATCTTTGCGAACTCGTTCGGCTACATGGATCACGTGATAAACGTTGCAAAGAAATATCCGAACGTCTATTTTATGCACTGCTCAGGCTACAAGACTGCGCCTAACGTCAGCACATACTTTGGCCGTATGTACCAGCCGCGCTATCTGTCGGGCATAGTGGCCGGCAAGGCTACGAAAACTAACCTCATCGGATACGTGGCGGCTTACCCCATTCCCGAGGTCATCCGCGGGATCAACGCATTTACTCTGGGCGTTCGCAAGGTAAATCCAAAGGCGCATGTTAAGGTGGTCTGGATTTTCTCATGGCACGACCCGGCAAAGGAGAAAGAGGCGACCAAGGCCCTCTATGACGCAAAATGTGACACGATAGCCATGCACGCCGACACCGGCGGCGCTCCGCAGGCGGCCGAGGAGCTCGGCATGTGGGTCATCGGCTACAACAACACGATGGATAAGTACGCGCCTACTCGCCATCTCGTGACTCCTGTCTGGAATTGGGGCAAATACTACGACTACGCTGTCAAAAACATAGCAAAAGGCACGTGGAAGTCCGAGCAGATCTGGTGGAGCATGAAGGAAGGCATGGTCGGCCTGTCGGCGTACGGCAAGCCTGTCAAAGAACAGACGAAGAAGATCGTCGAAGCCGAGAAAAACAAGATCTTCAGCGGTAAGTGGGACGTATTCTACGGACCCATCAAAGGACAGGACGGAAAGGTGAAGGTCCCGGCAGGCAAACACCTGACGGACGCGGAGATGCTCAGCATGAGCTGGTTTGTCGAGGGCGTTGACGGGACCATACCAAAATAGAAGCCGGCATTGCGCGTTTCTTGGACCGATTGAACCTGTGCAAAAAAGATATGTGCGGCGGACCTGCCGCACATATCTTTTTTGGAAAATTTATTCTCCCGGTTTTCTCCTTATGTTTTTGTAGAATCAACGCCTTGAACATGTAAAATAGACGGTATAATTTCTGAGTGTGTCATAATAACCTCAGCTCTTGCAAACCATTCTCAAGGGGGGCGGTACTATGGGATGATTTAGATCATATGGGTCCGAGGTCCGGGCCCGTCTTGTGCCGTCTTTCCGTCCGCCCTGCGCCGACAGGGCAAAATAGGCGGCGCCTTGCGCATCAAAGAGAGTTTTCTCATTTTTGCTGACTTTTAAGGAGGTCCGATATGAATCGTCTTTTGATGTCTAAAAATGGCCCCATGGTCGCCGGAGTCATTTTTGGAGTTATAGCCGCATTCCTTGTGAAATTTGGGAACCCCGGAAACATGGGTTTCTGCGTGGCGTGCTTCACGCGTGATATAGCGGGCGCGCTTGGGCTGCATCGAGCCGCCGTAGTGCAATACCTGCGCCCCGAGATTCCGGGGTTTATCCTTGGAGCGTTTGTCTCCGCGCTCATGTTTAAAGAGTACAGGCCTCGCGGAGGCTCGTCCCCGATGATCAGGTTTGCGCTAGGGTTCTTCGCGATGACAGGAGCCCTTGTATTCCTCGGCTGTCCGTGGCGCGCCTATCTTCGGCTCGCCGGAGGAGACCTTAACGCTATAGCGGGGATAGCAGGCCTGGCTGTTGGAATATCAGCCGGAGTAGCGCTGCTGTACCGTGGTTTCAGCCTTGGCGCAGCGCGCCAGAACCCTAAGATGGCGGGGCTTGTGATGCCTATTGCGGCGCTTTCAGTGCTTGCGCTGCTCTTATTCCGTCCTCTGTTCGGGGCCGACGGCACGGGGCCTGTCTTTTTTTCGCTTAAAGGGCCGGGCTCAATGCACGCCCCGATCCTGTTCTCGCTTGCGGCGGGGCTCGTGGTCGGCGTGATGGCGCAGCGCAGCCGTTTCTGTACTGTCGGTGCTCTGCGCGATCTCATAATGGTCAAAGACGCGCACCTTTTTAAAGGGGTGGTCTCGTTCATCTTGGCCGCGTTCGTCGCCAACCTGGCGCTTGGACAGTTTAAGCTTGGCTTTGAAGGCCAGCCTGTGGCGCATACCATGCAGACGTGGAACTTCCTCGGCATGGTGCTCTCGGGCCTTGCCTTCACGCTTGCCGGAGGATGCCCTGGACGCATGCTCATAATGTCAGGCGAAGGGGACGCCGACGCGGGGGTTTTCGTAATGGGGATGCTTGTCGGGGCCGCGTTTGCTCACAACTTCAGCTTTGCCAGTTCTGCTGCAGGCATAGGAGCATACGGAATCCATGCCACGTTGATAGGGCTTGTCTTCTGCGCTGCCGTGGGCTGTCTTTTCCTGAACAGTACGGAGAATAGGGGGTAACTTCTGTGGAAATTAAAAAAGTCGACGCGCGCGGGCTCTCATGTCCGCAGCCTGTCATCGAGACAAAGAAGGTCCTCGACAAAGCCGCCGGCGGCAGGGTAGAGGTCTTGGTCGACACCGTCACATCGCGTGAGAACGTGATGCGGTTCGGTGAAAACGCAGGGTGGAAGTGCCGTTTTGAAGAGGACGGAGATGGGTTTAAAGTCATACTTGAAAAATAGCGTGCGCTCAAGTTTCATTCGTTTAATATAAACTCTCTTGGCACTAAGGCATGTCGGCATAAGATCAAATCTCGCTTCAAAAAAACAGCCAGCCCGGGTGCTGCGCCATCTGCTCAAGGCGCAGCTGGCCGGGCTGGCTTGTTCATGAGGCTTATATTTGCGGCTTCCGCATGGTTTTCGGTTTTCCCCACGCGTCAATCTGTTATTTTTTACACAAAATGACGGTAAGCATGTAGTATATACATGAAAGACATCAAAAGTTTCACGGGAGGACGATTTGTTATGAACCTAAAGGAAATTGCGGAATTGATCAATGCCAATTCTCTCTCTGGCAGTGAAAAGCTTGAGGAGATAGTCATTCCCCATGCATACGCTTGTGATCTTATGAGCGATGTCCTTGCGTTCTGTTCGCCTGGTTCTCTTCTTCTGACCGGGCTCACGAATGTCCAGATAGTGAGGACGGCCCAAATGCTGGACATCCCCGCGATAATTTTTGTGAGGGGTAAGGTTCCGCTTGAAGAGACTGTTAACCTTGCGCAGGAAAACGGTATCCCTATCCTAATCACGAAATACAGCATGTACGAGACATGCGGCATTCTATACGCCAGGGGGATAAAGCCAAGCTATAGCCCGCAGCAGGGGGCATGATGAACCGTGCCCGAACCAGTCTGTCTGGAGTATAAGATAGAAGGCAACGACTATATGGTTGCCGGAACAGCCTCCAACAACATAAAAAACACGCTCAAGATGTTAGGGATAGATTCTGATATCTGCCGCCGCGCCGCCGTAATAACCTATGAAGCGGAGATGAACCTCGTCATACACTCCGGCGGCGGATTGCTGAGGGCCGTGATCTCAGAGGATCGCCTTGAGCTTTATGCCATTGACGAAGGGCCGGGTATTCCTGACATAGACAAGGCAATGACAGAAGGGTTCAGCACCGCATCGGAACAGGCGAGGGAGATGGGGTTCGGCGCCGGCATGGGGTTGCCAAATATAAAACGCAACAGCGATATCTTTGAGATCAATTCAGCCCCCGGAAAGGGGACAAAATTGAAGGCCACCATACTGTTTAAGTGACAAGCCGGACAGGCGTTTTTAATTAATCGCGCAAGGAGGGAGTGAAGGAGCGTGAGACACAGCATAAAGATATCTAAAGAGGCGTGCCAGGGCTGTGTTAACTGCATCAGGGTCTGCCCCACGGAGGCGATCAGGGTAGTCGACGGAGAGATAAGCATAATAGCGGAACTCTGCATAGACTGCGGAGAATGTCTGCGCTCATGCGGACACAAGGCGCTTGGAATAGATGAAGACGACTGGAACAGGATAAAAGAGTCGTCGAGGGCCGCAATAGTGGCCGATCCGGTGTTCTTCCTTCAGTTCAGCCACTACGGCAGGCCTGAGCTGCTTGAGTACGCGCTGGAATCCCTAGACCTTAAGGTCCTGCTGGATGAGATGGAAGACGCTTTCGACCTCTCGGCCTACGCCACTGCCCAGATGATAAACCATGCGCCTAAACAGTCGCTGCCGCTGATATCGGTGTACTGCCCCGCCGTCCTTCGCATGATACAGTCTCGTTTCCCCGAACTTCTGTCGAAAGTGATACGCGTCGACACGCCGCTTGAAATGGCGGCAGACCTCTGGAGGATGCGGACAAACAGCGCCGCCCCGCTCACGCTGCTTGCGCCGTGCCCGGCCAAGATAACTATGGTTCATGAGCCGCAGGGCAGGGAGCGCTCGCATATCGACTACGGCGTCACCGTCCGGCGCGTTGCGAGGAGCATAATGGCCGCGGGCGACGTAACGATAGGACGCGAAGGGCAAATAAAGACAAGAAACAACCGCTGGATATCGTGGGCGCGCAGAGGCGGGGAATCACGTCATGTGCAGGCCTTTTCAGACAGGAAACTTACGATACTCGCGGTTTCAGGCATGCGCAACACGCTCGACGTTCTCCAGGAGCTGGAGCTTGGCCGCTTAAGAGGAGTCGATTTTATAGAGTGCAGGGTGTGCGACACGGGCTGCGTAGGCGGCGTCGGTACGGCGGACTCTAGGTTCCTGGCCAATCTTCGCATGGGCAATATCGTCACAGATTGGGCCATAACCCCTAAGGAGCTTGAGCGTGCGGAAGAGCTCTATGCGATGGATTTTTGGTCCATAACCAAAGAATTTTCTCCGCGCCCGCGCCCGCCTCTTTCCGACAATGTCGCGGACGCCATGGTCAAGCTGCAGCAGATGAAGGAAATATACAGCGGGTTGCCCCATATAGACTGCAGTTCGTGCGGAAGGCCATCGTGCCAGGCCATGGCCGAGGAGATAGTCCGCGGACACGGCGCCGTGACCGATTGCATATTTAAGCTGAGAGACAGGATCGCGGAGCTTGCGAACGAGATAGTTAAACTCTCGGAGGCACAGCCGCACGCATTAAAAAGAAAGGGTGTGCAGCGTTGACTATGACTGTCGGGGAACTATGCACAGCGCTTGACGCCTCCGTATATGCGGCCGGCGACAGAGCGAGGGAGATATCGAAAGCTGTCGCCGGGGATCTTCTCAGCTTTGTGATGGGGACGGCACCGGAAGGCGCCATATGGGTCACAATACAGGTGCATCTGAATGTGGCCGCGGTCGCGGTGCTCAAAGACCTGCCTGTAATAATAATCGCAGCTGGGCGCAGGCCGCAGGACGATCTCGTCGAACGCTGTCAGCAAGAGGGCATCTGCGTAGCTTCGGTCAAAGATACGATATACGCTGTTTGCGCGAAGCTTGCCGCGCTTGGGTTTGGAGAGTAGGCGAAGAGTTGCTTCGGCCTTTTTGGGTTGACCTCCACATACATACGGTGCTGTCGCCCTGCGGAGAGCTTGAGATGGGAGCGCCTGAGATAGCCGCGAAGGCTAAAGAATCAGGTGTGGATGTGATTGGGATCGCCGACCACAACACATGTGAAAATTACCCGGCAGTGGCGCGAGCCGCAGCCGGCGTTCCAGTCGTACTGCCGTGCATAGAGGCCCAAAGCGCCGAGGACATCCACGTGCTCTGTGTCTTTGGGAATTACGCTGATGCCATGTGTTGTAAGGAGTGGCTATGGAAACGGGCCCGTCCGATAAAAAACGACCCGGAACACTTCGGTTACCAACTGGTAATAGATGAGCACAACAACATAATAAGGGAGGAAGAGATCCTGCTGGTGCAGGGTTTTGGCTATGAGGTCGACGAAATAGTAGCCAAGACGCAGCGTGTCGGCGGGCTTGCCGTTTTGGCCCACATAGACAGGCCGGCGTTTTCGTACCCGGCTGTGCTCGGCCCCATGCCGCCGGATTACCCCGCGGATGCCTTTGAGCTTTCATGCAGGCTCAGCTTTGACGAGGCCGCGCTTTGGAGAAAGAGATATCCTGCCAGGACCTTCATTCGTTCGTCGGACTCCCATGAACTGAACCGCATATCGCGTTCTAACAGCACAAAAATGTCGCTTGAAGAGCCCACATTTGAGGAGATACGGATGGCCTTCAGGGGTGAGCGCGGCAGGCGTATATCGTGGCCTTGGGGGTAATCGCAATGGCTGCAAGCAAAACAATTTTTTGACGTGAATGCTTGATGCCCTGGTTTTAAGAAAATTCGCCGTGATGCTTAAAATAGTTAAATCTGGCTGGAGAATTCAGTCATAAGCATTTAATTTTTTCTATATTTTGCCTGACATCAATGTAATTTGGCATTAAGTCAAAATTGAACCGTATTAAATTAACCATACAGTGAAGTTTGCCGTCGCTCGTAGAACAGCCCGCAATGGCCTTGCCGAAGAGGAGTTGTCATCGTTACCGGCGATCCAGCACGCAGCTCGCAGTCATCAGATAAAGCGCTGAAAGCAATGCCGGACAGGGGATATCAGCGCAGTGTGCCGTAAAACATAAAAGGACGCAAGGCCGATAAAGTTACAAAAAGTTTCGAATGTTGATGAAATTTGTAACTCGAGAAAATGCACAGATTGAACCAAAATTCGACAAAAAATTGTTTTACGTGTTGCGGTTATCATCATATGTGGGATATAATACCTCTGGTTTGTGTACTTTTTCGCAAGAAACGCCACGCGCAAAGCGTCGCAGGATAAAGATGAGCCTTCCCAAAAGGCTCATCTAAGCGTGTTAAATAGCCGTAAGCAGAGAGATATTTCGTTTCATTTATACTTTTCGGACGGGAGGGCCCGAAAAGACAATAAGGAGGGTGCGTTTTATGGTAGAGAATGTGTCGGAACATGCGTGGGAGCAGCTGGCTCAGCTCCTCGACAAGTACAGCGGGACAAAGGGAAGCTTGATCCCCGTGCTCCAGCAGGCACAAGAGATCTTTGGCTATCTTCCTAAGGAAGTCCTCATCAAGATAAGCCAGGCTATTGATGTGCCGATCAGCCAAGTTTACGGAGTCGTCACTTTTTATGCGCAGTTCCATCTTGAACCGCGCGGAAAGTATATCATCCGCTCATGCCAGGGCACGGCCTGTCATGTCCGCGGGGCTAAGGCGGTCCTTAAGGCCATCAGGGAAAAGCTTGGCCTGGCGGAGGGCAAATCCACGACGTCAGATCTTAAATTCACTCTTGAGACGGTAGCGTGCATTGGAGCCTGCGGCCTTGCCCCCACGTTTATGGTGAACGACGATACGTACGGAAGGCTGACCCCCGGCTCCGTAGGTCCCATACTGGACAAGTACGCTTAAAATCAGGCCGAGGCAAGGGAGGATTTCTTATGAAAATCACAAGTCTTGAAGATCTTCGCAAAATAAAAGAAGCCGCTCAGCATAAAACCGAAGTCAGAAAGAGCAGCGACACGCAGATAATAATCGGCATGGGGACGTGCGGAATAGCCGCAGGCGCCAGGGCCGTCATGACCGCTGTGCTTGAGGAGCTGGCGAAACGCAACCTCACGAACGTCACCGTTCTTCAGACAGGATGCATAGGCATGTGCCAGAAAGAACCGCTCCTTGACGTAGTCCGTCCCGGCGAGGACAGGGTGACTTACGGCCCGGTGTCGCCGAGCGACGTGCCGCGCATAATCGCCGAGCATCTTGTAAACGGCAACGTAGTCGAGGATCTGGTCGTGGCCAAGATCCCCAACAAAGAATAGGTCCGGAGGGAGGAATTCTAATGGCTCTTGCTAGAGCTCACGTACTTATATGCACCGGAACCGGCTGCACAGCCTCCGGAGCTAGAGATGTCCTTGCTAAATTTGAAGAAGAGGTCAAGGCAAAAGGGCTTGACAAGGAAGTCAGGATAGTTGAGACGGGCTGCCAGGGTTTCTGCGAAGGCGGTCCGCTGGTCATAATCTATCCGGAGGGCACATTCTACACGCATGTCGCTCCCTCCGACGTCGCGGAAATAGTCGAGGAGCATCTCCTCAAAGGCCGAGTGGTCTCCCGTCTTCTGTTCAGGGAGCCGATGACGGCCGAAAAGGTCCCCAACTATAACGACATAGCCTTTTACAAGAAACAGCATCGTCTCGTCCTTAAGAACTGCGGGCATATAAACCCGGAGTCGCTTGAAGAGTATATAGCTGCCGATGGGTACGAAGGGCTTGCCAAGGTCCTGCTCACGATGACGCCCGAGCAGGTAATAGAAGAGATGAAGAAGACAGGCCTCCGCGGCCGCGGCGGCGGCGGATTCCCCACGGGCATGAAGTGGATGTTCTGCTCGAAGTCGCCGGGCCCCAAAAAGTACATCATATGCAACGCAGACGAGGGAGACCCCGGCGCGTTCATGGATCGCTCCATACTTGAGGGCGACCCGCATGCCGTCCTTGAGGGAATGACGATAGGCGCGTACGCGATAGGGGCGGACGAAGGCTATATCTACTGCCGCGCTGAATATCCCCTTGCAATAAAGCGCCTCAAGCAAGCCATCGCCCAGGCTGAGGAAGCCGGTCTCTTAGGCGAGAACATACTTAACAGCGGTTTCAACTTCACTATACATATAAAGGAAGGCGCAGGCGCCTTTGTATGCGGCGAAGAGACTGCTCTGATGGCCTCGATAGAGGGAAGGCGCGGCATGCCGCGCCCGAGGCCTCCGTTCCCCGCTGTCAAGGGGCTCTGGGACAAACCTTCCAACATCAATAACGTAGAGACGTTCGCGAACGTGCCATATATATTCCGCGTAGGCGCCGAGGAGTTCGCGAAGCTTGGAACCGAAAAATCAAAAGGCACCAAGGTATTCGCCTTAACTGGAAAGATAAACAATACCGGTCTTGCGGAAGTCCCGATGGGCATAACGATGCGCGAGATAATATTCGAAATAGGCGGAGGTATCATCGGAGGCAAGAAGTTCAAGGGCGTTCAGATAGGCGGGCCGTCCGGCGGATGCATGCCGGAATCCTTGCTCGACACACCGATAGACTATGACTCGCTTATAGCCGCAGGCGCCATGATGGGCTCTGGCGGGCTTGTAGTCATGGACGAAGATACATGCATGGTGGACCTCGCCAAGTTCTTCCTCACCTTCACGCAGTCGGAGTCCTGCGGCAAATGCACGCCGTGCCGAGAAGGAACGAAGCGTATGCTTGAGATACTGACCGCAATAACCGAGGGCAAGGGGCAGGATGGCGACATAGAGAAGCTCGAAAGGCTCGCTAAGTCGATAAAAGCGGGCGCCCTCTGCGCGCTCGGTCAGACGGCGCCAAACCCGATCCTCTCCACTATCCGCTACTTCAGGGACGAGTACGAGGCGCATATAAAAGATAAGAGATGTCCGGCAGGGGCATGCACGGCCCTCGTAGGCTACAAGATCACCCCCGACTGCAAAGGATGCGGTCTCTGCAAGAAGGTTTGCCCAGTAGACGCCATCTCAGGGGAGATCAAGGGGCAGCATGTCATAGACCCGAACAAATGCATCAAATGCGGCGCCTGCATGAGCAAGTGCCCGTTCAAGGCAATAGTTCGCGGATAACTTCGGACAGAGGAAGGGGAGACGAACAATATGGAACTTGTTAAGGTTACTATAGATGGCAAGACAGTATCCGTCCCAAGAGACTACACTGTGATTGAGGCAGCCGCCCTTGCCGGAATCCGCATTCCGCAGCTTTGCTACCATCCGGAGCTGACCAAGGAAGGGGCTTGCCGCGTCTGCTTGGTTGAGATAGAGGGAGCACGCGCGCTCGGCGCAGCATGCGTATATCCCGTGGCCGACGGCATGGTCGTCCACACCAACACGCCGCAGATACGCGAACTCAGGAAAGCGGTGGTCGAGCTTTTGCTGGCGAACCACCCGCAGGAATGCCTGATATGCCAGAAAAACAAGGACTGCGAGCTGCAGACGATAGCCGCTGACCTCGGCGTGCGCGAGATCCCCTATACGGGAGAGAAGCGTAACGCTAAGAAAGACGAATCAAACCCGAGCCTCGTCCGCGACGCGAACAAGTGCATACTCTGCGGCCGCTGCATCAGGGCGTGCCACGAGCGTCAGGGCCTTGATGTCTATGCTTTCGTGCACCGCGGATTCGCCACGATTGTAGACCCGGCGTTCAACTACGGCCTTGATAAAGTGACCTGCACGTACTGCGGGCAGTGCGCGGCGGTTTGCCCGACGGCGGCCATCTGCGAGAAAGACGATACAGAGGTCGTATTTAAGGCGCTTGGCGATCCGGATAAGTACACCATCGTGCAGACTGCGCCCGCTACGCGCGTTGCGCTCGGCGAAGCCTTGGGCCTTCCTCCCGGAGAGGTAGTGACAGGCAAAATGGTTGCGGCGCTTCGCAAGCTTGGCTTCAACAAGGTGTTCGACACCGACTTCAGCGCTGACCTCACCATAATGGAAGAGGGGCATGAATTCCTGCACCGCGTACTCAACGGCGGCACGCTGCCTATGATAACGTCCTGCTCGCCGGGATGGATAAACTTCATAGAGATGAAGTATCCCGACCTGCTGCCGCATCTCTCAACGGCTAAATCGCCGCAGGGGATGTTCGGCGCGCTGACAAAGACATACTGGCCCGAGACTCAGGGAATACCGGTAGAGAAGATATTCAGCGTCTCTATAATGCCGTGTACCGCAAAGAAGGCCGAAAGGGTGAGGCCGCAGCTTCAGAGCAACCCCGGAATTCCGGACGTGGATGCGGTCCTTACGACTCGCGAGCTTGCGAGGATGATCAAGAACGCCGGCATCGACTTCAAGAACCTGCCGGAGGAAGAGTATGACAGCCCGCTTGGCACATCGACCGGAGCTGCCGTAATATTCGGCGTAACCGGCGGTGTCATGGAGGCGGCGCTTCGCACGGTCTACGCCGTGCTTAACGAAGGCAAAGACCTGCCGGGTGTCTGTTTTACGCCGGTGCGCGGCATGGAAGGCATCAAAGAGGCTAGCGTCGAGGTTCCGGTCAACGGCCAGAACGTGACCGTCAAGCTTGCGGTCGCGCATACCCTTAAAAACGCAAAGGAGCTCATGGACAAGGTCCGCGCCGGCACAGCCGACTACCACTTCATTGAAATCATGGCATGCCCTGGCGGATGTATAGGCGGCGGCGGCCAGCCACAGCCTGTGAACGCGGAGATTCGCGCGGCGCGCGCGGCTGCGATCTACAAGGTGGATGAATCCAAGACCATCCGCCAGTCGCATAAGAACCCCGACATTCAGGCGCTCTACAAAAACTGGCTTGGGGAACCTCTTGGAGAAAAGTCGCACCACCTCCTCCATACGCACTACAATGCGCAGCCGAGAGAGGTCTAGATTTTATCAGAGCACAATTCCCCAAATAACTCTGGTACGATACTGGTAAGATCTGGCATAGCCGCGGATTTTGGCGGCTATGCCGTTTTTATGCCGAGATTTGGAAAAATAGCGGCCGTAAAAATATCGATGGTTTTTTGCGCCGGATACTGAGGCTTGCGGCTTAAAAAACTGCTACACTGGCGCATATGCGGTCTGCTTTGGCCGGCCGCGCTTTAATGACGCGGCTGAATTGCCGCCTCGCAAAGGGGCTGTTTATTTGAGCGAGAATGATGCACAGAAAATTTATTTCGTTAGACACGCAAAACCCGAATTACCGCACGGAGGCAAACTGTTCTATGGTTCGACAGATTACCCGCTGTCATGCGAGGGGATAAGAAGGGCCGGAGAGCTTGCTGAGGACCTTAAGGAGATCTGTTTCGACCACATATTCTCAAGCGACATGCAAAGGGCGCTGCACACAGCGGAGATCATAGTCCCGCATAGGAAGAGCGAGATAGCGCAGGTGCCCGCGCTTCGCGAGATAGATCTTGGCGAATGGGAAGGGCGCAGCTTCGACGATGTGCGCGAGGAGTGGAACGAGATTTACGAGGCCCGCTGGAAGTCATTTGACAGCGTGGCCCCGCCGGCGGGTGAGAGCTTTGTTGAGCTCCAGGCTCGTACAGTTCCCGCTTTTGAGGATATATTGGCGAAGTGTCCGTCTGGAGATATCCTCCTTGTGGCCCACGGAGGCGTGATATGGACCCTTATGTGCCACTATTTCGGCCTTAAGCTGAATGACCTTTTCTTTTTTCCAATGGATTACTGCGGATTGCACCTGCTTTGCCGAACCGGCAGACTAATGAGGCTGCTTCGGTACAACTGGAACTCCAGGCTGTCGGACGTTAGATTGTGACTGAGAAGGTGGTAAGTATGAAAAATCATGCGGGCAAATTAATGACATGGATAGTGGTTGCCGTTTCATCCGCGCTGCTTGTTTGCGCCGCTTATTTTGCTATGGGGGCTGTGCGAGAAAGAAGCATCCTAGAGGGTGAGGCCCGCCTTGCGTCGGAAAACTACAGGGATGCGTACGAGGCCTTTAAAAAAGCTGATAAATTCAGCCTGAGGCCAGATATCCGCGTCGCCAAGGGGATGGCGGCGAGCTGTTTGGGGCTTGAAGACTACGACGCCGCCAGGAAATATTATGAAAGAGCCGTGAAACTGGAGCCAAACGACGCAGAGTCCCATTACAGGATAGGACTCCTCTGCCTGCGGGCCAAGGACTACGGAGCCGCGGATAATGAGATAGAGGCGCTGCGTGCGTTGAATACCGAAGAATCTATGCGATACGCCGACAGCCTTGCTAAAAAAAGGCAAGCCGGCGCGGTAAAGGGTTTCTTCATGGATATCCTCAAAAAAATAGCGCCGAACCTGCCGGAGATCCCGGGCCTGAACGATAAACCAGTTCCGCCGGCGGCACAGTCGGAGGATGAGGAAATGTGAGACTTCATGCAAAGATGCGCTTGTATGTGGGTTTAGCCGCAACCGCCGTATTGTTTTTTGCTTCCGCCGCGTTTTGCGCCGACAATATGACGCGCGTCGACGTTGCGAAGACAGCATCACACGTAGCTTTTTTTGATATCCCAGTCTACATCGCGCCTGCCGCCGGGGTGCGTTTCTCACGGACGGAGACGGGGTGCGCTGACGCCGCTAAGAGGATCTCGCTTGAGGCGTCGCAGTTGCGCGTGTCCTATGATTTGATCACGGAGGACTTCAGCGATGACAGCCTCAAAAAAAACGGCATAGAGGTAAAACTGCGCGTGGAGATCGTCTTAAACGGCTCAAGAGCTACTTTAATAAAAGCATTTCAAAGGAGCGGAAAGAGCACGCTTGGGAAGTGGATACTTTTGATCGACCGGGGCGGCGTTGACACATGGATGATAAACGGCCTCTATGATTCGAAGGATCAGCGCAATGGCCAGGCGGTGCTCAATATGCTGAGATCAGCCTGGTGGGACGAGGAAGGATCTGATGCCTTAAACGGCGTCGCGTCTGCCTCCATACGCGCGGATGGAACCCCGTTCCGGCTTGCCTGCCTCCAGCATAATGCCGTCGTGTACACCAAAGACGGGAAGCTCCCTACAAAAAGCGCTGACGGGGCCATGCTGGTTGTGTCCCAAGAGCATTGCACGCCGCTCTTGCAGAAAGAAATGTCGGAGTTTGCAAAAGAGCGTATGAAGCTTATAGAAAAGGATAGAGATATAGAGATCGTCTCCGAAAGGGACGTATACGTAGACGGACTGCGCGGCGTTGAGCTTGTTGCCTATTCGTGCGGAGAGGCGAGCAGTCTTGTGTACCAGATGGCGCTGTTTGACGGAGAGATATGCCGTATAATCGTTGGCATGGCGCGTGCCGGCGTGATCGAAAATCTTGAGACCTTCCGCATGCTTGCTGAAAGCTACGCGCAAAAACCCGCATATGAGAAAGAGTGACATCTGTCCGTCTATTTTTCTAAAGATTCAGCTGTAAAAAAATAGTTGCAACAACATGGTGTTACGTGTTAGACTAGCGTGCGTGCGGACTCGTAGCTCAGTAGGATAGAGCGACGGCCTCCTAAGCCGTAGGTCGCCGGTTCGACTCCGGCCGAGCCCGCCATTTTTTAACAATCCGGCATCACGGTTGAATTTTTCGAAATACGCATAGACTAATTTGCTATTTTGCGCTGAACCCTGCCTTTTCACCAAAAACAGTATGCATCAGACCATTGGCAAATATGCCCTTAATATCGCTGAGCGTCCGGTGTTAATCTAAAGCCCGGACGAGAATATCGGTCATAAACATATAAGTTCCTTTTCTAACAGCCCCTCATAATGTTCCCGAGATATATTGTCGGACGAAACGGATCACATTTGAAAAATTTCATTTGTTATTGCATGGTCTCCGTGATAGAATTCCATGGGGGGTGTCAGAGTATGTCTGATAACAGACTTTATCGTGCCGTTAACAAAGATAAGTGCTCCTGTAAAGGCTCTAACCTTGACAGATTTTTGCAGCCAAAGATTCTTGTTTTATTGGCGCATGAAAATATGCATGGCTATTCGATAATCCAGAGATTGGAAAACGAAAAGCCATTTATGTGCGAGAAATTTGACAGCACCGGCGTATACAGGACACTTCAGTCAATGGAGGCGAGAGGGCTGGTCGTCTCTAACTGGGATATCGAAGGCACAGGCGCTGCCAAAAAAACATATAAGATAACTCCCGGTGGCCTCGACTGTCTTTCAAACTGGCTTGTGACCCTGCGTGAATATCAAAAAACAATAACCGGACTCATCGACGAAATAGAAAAAACGATTTTAATCTCAACGGGTCAATAGGGGAGACTAAATGACAACTGAAGAAATTATACTTGACGCGGAAACAAAGGTGTTGGCGGGAAAACTGCTTAGCAGGGAGACTCTCATAAAGCTGCTGGAGATAGATCCGTACAGTGAAACGGCCGACCTGCTCGGTTTGGCGGCAAGAAGAACGGCTCATGCCGCATCGGGAAACAGATCTCGGATATGGGCATCGATCGGTGTGGATTATAAGCCGTGTGCTATGAATTGCCGCTTCTGCTCCTTCGCCGAGGCATGGGGGGGCGCTAAGGATGCGCACATATTGACTCTTGAAGAGATCCTGTCTCATGCCCAAAAATTTATTGACGACGGTGCTGACTGGATCACACTCAGAACAACTGAGGACTATGCCTTTTCTGATCTGGCCTCCCTTGCCAGGAAGATCAGGGAGGAGATCCCGGGTAACTATAAACTTGTAGCAAATACGGGCGAACTGAATGATTTAAGAGCGGCGGAGCTGAAAAGAGCGGGATTCAGCATCGTATACCATGCAATACGGCTCAGAGAGGGTACAGACACCCCATTTTCCCCACAAGAGCGCGAGGAGACTCTTGTGGAGATCACTCGTTCCGGTTTAGACCTGGCCTTTCTAGTGGAGCCAATTGGCGTTGAACATTCAAACGAAGAAATTGCCGACACATTTATGTCGGCTATGAAATATGGAGCCAAACTTTCCGGCGCCATGGCAAGAGTGCCTATTGAAGGAACGCCGATGTATGGCCTGGGACCGCTGCCTGAAAGGAGACTTGCTCAGATAGCCGCAGTTACAAGGCTCGGAGCGGGTATAGGCGTAAAAGACATATGTGTGCACCCTTCTTCAAAAACCGCTATGTCCTGGGGTGCCAATGTAGCTGTTGTGGACGTCGGCGCGGTACCGAGATCAATAGGCGTTTCCTGCACTGAATGGAATGGGTTCGACGTAAAGACGGCACTCGATTGGTTTAATGAAGCCGGCTACCGTCACGATCAATAGGCCTCCATTCAAAGAAACAGGGAAGGAAATAGAGTATGAATTTAAAAAAAAGTGTAACTGTGGCATTGTCAGTCGCTATTCTTATTATTGGAGCATTTTTGATTACAGATACCGGTGGAGCAAAGGCTCTGAAGGTTGGGACGTGGAAGACCGCGCAGACTATCCAGCCTTTTTATTATGCAGAGTTTATGTCGGGACGGGATAGAGTCGAAGTGCTGCCTTTTACAAACCCGGGAGATCAGAAGGCCGCTCTGCTTGCAGGAGATCTGGACATGTGCGGGACCACCTGGGTGACCGCTATAACGGCTGCGTCGAAGGGCGAGCCGGTGAAAGTTGTTGCCGCCATGACTCAAAAATGTTCTGCCCTCGTTGTCAGAAAAGACGAAGGAATAAACGTTATCAGGGATCTCAGGGGCAAAAAGATCGCATATGTTCCCGGAACGATGCACCATATCCTGCTTCTGGAAGCACTTGAAAAAGCTGGGCTTGACTATCCAAAGGATGTTACGCTGATCCAGATAGATTTCTTTGATATGGGGCAGGCGCTTGCAAATAAGCAGATCGATGCTTTCTGCAGCGGGGAACCATATCCCTCTATAGCGGTGACTTCAGGCTACGGCAAAATATTGGAGTACCCCTATTATGATGAAAGCATCGGTTATATCAATGCTGGGATGCTGACAACAGAAAAAAAGATCAAAGAAAAACCGGAGGCCATTCAGCAGCTTGTGAATGCACACGTCAAAGCTACCGAATATTTGATGGGGGACAAGAAGGCATGGCTTGCAAAATCAGCGCAATTCGGGACTGACAAAGCTGTCCTTAACGCAGCTTTAGACAATATGGAGCTAGCCTGGGACATTTCGCCCGCAATGGTCCGCCAGGTCAAAAACCTTGCGCGGCGGATGCATGATCTGGGTATCATAAAAGAAATACCGGACATCGACTCAATGATCGATCTGCAGTTTATAAAAAACGTAAAGAGATAATAGGATGAAAAAAAGTTTCCGGTCCGGATTTGATATCTTGGGCCTGCTGCTGCCTGCAATGCTCGTATCTGCATGGTGCATGTCATCGTATGCTCTTGGAGTCCCGGAGTATATCATACCTGCGCCGGGGCAGACAGCTTTATATCTGGCTGACTTTCTGACAGGCAGCGGCCATCTGACGCCTTATTCGGGGCAGCTCCTCATACATTCCGCGGCAAGTATAGTACGGGTAGCTGAGGGTTTTTTGCTTGCAATGATCTTTGGCCTCCCTATGGGGATCATCACCGGGAGTTTCTTCAAAATAAAACGTATATTCGATCCCCTCGTCCATATGCTCAGGATGATCCCAGGTATCGGCTGGCTGCCCATAGCTATGGTTTGGTTCGGTGTCGGTAACAGGACGGCTGTCTTTTTAATCGCGCTTGCGGCATTTTTCCCGATATACCTTAATACTGCCATTGGCGTCAGGCAGGTGCCGGATAAGCTTATCCAGGCAGCCCAGATGTTGGGGGCTAAGGGTTTCATACTATTCATCCATGTAATCATACCCGCATCTTCGGCAAGCATTCTCTCCGGTATGAGGCTGGGTCTGGGAGTCTCCTGGGCATACGTTGTCCTTGGTGAACTGACAGGGGTATCCAATGGCCTTGGGGCTGTCATGATGAACGCCAGGATGTTGGGCGATACGGCAATGATCGTTATCTGCATGATCGCAATTGCTTTTCTTGGATGGTTTTCAGACAGGCTTCTTATTGCAGGCATAAAGAGACTCCATTCGTCAAAAGAGGTCATGAGCCATGAATGATCAGGACAGCTGCCTGCTGAAAGTCTGCCATCTTCACAAAAACTATTGTCAGAATGGTTATGCCATAGAAATCCTCAGTGATTTGTCATTCCGGTTAGCAGAGGGTGAAATAGTCGGCATCGTCGGCCCCAGCGGGTGCGGAAAATCAACATTGATGCATCTGATTGCCGGGTTTGATCAGGACTATCAGGGAGAACTGTTTTTTTCCGAGCAAAAAATAACCGGTCCGTCAACGGACAGATGTATGGTTTTCCAAAATCCTCAGCTTTTTTCATGGTTGAAGATCAAAGATAATATTTCATTTGGCCTTAAAAGAAAACGTATGGGAAACGAAGAAATAGAGTTTCAGACTCAGGCCGTGTTGTCCCGCATAGGCATGGTGGATTTTCAGGAGTATTACCCGGAGCAGGTCTCAGGCGGCATGCAGCAGCGCGTTGCTCTCGCGCGTTCCCTGATAATAAGGCCCAAACTCATGTTAATGGACGAGCCCTTTTCCGCGCTTGATTACCAGTCAAGGCTCGCAATGCAGCGGCTGACACTCATGCTCTGGGATGAATATAAACCGTCCATGCTTTTTGTCACACACGACATTGAAGAGGCGATCCTGATGTCGGACAGAATTATTGTCCTAAGCAAACGGCCGGGAAAAATAATCAGTGAGCTGTCCGTCGGTTTTGAGAGGCCAAGATGCCTTTCCCTTATCAAGAGCCTTGAATTCCATCAAATGAAGGCCGGTATTCTGGATATGTTATTCAATAAAGACATCGTCTGAAATTTTCCTTAGTGTTGACCTTCCCTTCGTCATAATTATCATTGGATACCGGCGGGCATCAGCTAAAAGCTCCTCTGCCACGTTCTGTTTATTCCGCGGTCCCGCCGGCCATGGGCTATTACACTTGGTGTTTGTTGTAAGCTAAAAATCCCCAGAATTGCAAAATGGCCATTGAACGCACGACCGAAACCCAATACCCTTTTAGTGCGCTTAAACTCTAAGAGGGAGCAACGGAGGATGCTCACAATGGCTAAAATCGATGATATCAGAAGAGCATTTTTGGGGGAAGGGAGCTCCATAAGCGAAATATCAAGAAAACAATCTGCAGACCGTAAAACGATAAGGAAATACCTCGCCAAGGAAACGATCGCCGCGGTCGACAAATACATTTATGACTGCAACACTATATGCCAGCACGCATCGCTCGGAGGACTCCCTCCCGATGCATTTGCAAGACAGCAGAAAACTCATGCCGCATGAAGAAAGGAGTTATTCGGATCATTAGAAAATCCCTGCCTTGATTTTTGGGAGGCACTTCAATTTCAGCGCGCATGGCGGCTCTATTTCACCGCGTTTTGTACTTAAACTAACTTATCATCCGAATAGAGCAAAAATTTACATATATACAAAGTAATAAACACCGTGAGATAATAATGATCAGCGAACATTAGAACAAAGGGGGGCAGGAAATGAAATATAAGGCCAATGCGGCAGTGTTTTTGTTCTTATTATTCACACTAATTTTCTTTTCCGTACCGGCAGACGCACAAAGCACAAAATTTATCCGCGCGTACAGGGATAACAGCTATGACATGTATGTCAACAGGGTGAACATCATTAACAACCGGGGCGTAATATCTTTCTGGGTCAAGACCGTTTATTCAGACACCGGGAAAGCATTGGTCAAGAACGATCTGCCCAAAAAGTATCAGAAAGAGCCCATACAGTATGGCCTTGACTACTTTGTTTTCGACACAAAAAAAGGCAAGTACAATATCAAGTTAGCCTCGGTATATGCGAATGAAAAGGAGATCTACCGCGAGGGGAACAAGAAATGGTCGCCCGTGCGAGAAGGAACTGTCGCCGCTGTCCTGATCAACGAAGTAAACAAAATTCTTTCTGAAAAGAATAAGTGAAGAAATGAGGGGTGAATTAACATGAGGACGGAAACAAAAAATATTTTGCCGGCCGTTGTGTTGTGTTTTATGCTGATTTTAATACCAATGACTGCTGAAGCCGACTTTGCATCAAAATACGATTCACCTGCAGTGGGGGGCAATCCCGTTGTTGCCGCTCCGTCAAAACCGGCCCCGGCAATGGCCGTAAAAACCGGGCAGCAGGCGGGGGCCAATGTCCAAAACTCCGCTGAGGCTACGGGCGGAGAAGAGGTTACAACATACAAACTTCCCCAAAAGTATCTTGACGCGATAAACAAGGAGCATGCGCGATTCTGTAAGGCGGCCGTGGATGCCGAGATGGGCCTTCGCTACTTCTTCAAGACAGGGTATGACGCGAGAAGGGGCAAAAAGGCCCCCAGCCAGGAACAGATAAAGGCGATGCGCTTTGAGATCCAGCTTCTTATGAGAGACCTCAGTTCAAGTGCTAAAAGATATGCCAGGAACGTCGCTTTTGCAAGGGCCGCGCTGGATGAGATGTCCGATGACGAACGCACCTTTTTTGCGGTGATATTCAGACATATCACAGCGTCACCCGCATTTGCCGCCGGCCAGTCGCTTTCTTCATCAATGGCGAACTTTGAGGCTAACCTCAATAATGTTGCGGTGCAATCCTCAACTGTTGATGTCGGAATAAATAACATCAGCCCGTCGGACTTTGGCAAGATCCCTGACGCGATGCCGCAGACCGCAAGTGCCTGGGAAAGCTTTGCAAGCAGCAGGGGTGCTCACATAGGCGCTGCTGGCACAAAACTTCTTACAGGGACCGTGCTGACTCTCGGAACGATATTCGGAGGAGCCGCCATAGTCTCGACCGCTCCAATAACAGGAGGAGTCATGGTAATTGGCGGCATCCTGGCAGGAGGGTTTGAGTTTGTCAGCGCGACGATAGGTTTTGTAGACGCAGTCCAGGGTAATGAGACTGACGAAAAAAGTCTTGAATCGATCGAGAAAGCTTCGAAATATATCAACCTCCCTGTAGTCATCGTTAATCCGGGGAAGGGTGTCGTTGAAGGCGTCACAACAGTAGTAGAGGGAACAAAGGACTTTTGGGTGCCATGGATGACTGGGACAGATGAAGAGGACTGCCCGGGCAAAGACGGCGTAAATGCCGTTGAAAAAGCCTTTAACTCTTCAGAAGGCGGAAGCGGTGGTGGCGGCGGAGGCGGTGGCTGATAGGATCCATATCAAGGCTCGGTGAGCCTTACTTAAATCTAAACTTTTTCAGCAATAGGTACTAAAAGCGGCAGATTCAATATACCCTTATTGAAGGATCCTGCAAAAAGCTGATTTTTTACATTTCAGCTATTGCAGGATCCCTTTTTCATATTATAACCGCAGTACCTAGAGTATTGGGCTGTACAGGAGGGCTGCGTATTAAGTTGCCTGATTGGGTGCAGGCCTTTAAAGAACCCGTAAAAGAAATTAAGGAGAGCAACGCTAAATATTATTTGTATGAGAGGAAAACCGCATACGATAAAGAAAAGAAACAGGCAAAGAAGGTCACAGGAGCCTATCGGGGACGCATTACACCGCATTTGCGCAGACGGAAAACATGGCTATGTCCGACTATCTGTTATTGGATATGGCTATAGATTTACAATCTAAGGTTCAAATAGATAAATTCCGGAACAAAAAATTTTTAATAAAATTATTGACATATGTCAGAAATGATATAAAATATTGTCGACATATGCCATAAACTAAAAATAAGGAGGTATGCAATATGCCGCGAAGAGACGGGACCGGGCCTCTTGGACAAGGGGCTATGACAGGAAGGGGCAGGGGGTTCTGTATAAAGGAAATTACCTCGGGGACCGATGCATGGGCTGAGTTTGGATGCAGGCGCGGTTTCAGAAGAAGGTTCAGGGGATGCGATCATTCAGTAAATATTCCCGATGAAACAAAAAGGAGTTTGCTTCAGAAAGAAAGAGACATCCTGCTAAAACGTTTGGAAAACATAGACAAGCAGATTGAGATTTTGTAGAGCTGCCCGGGCTAGCCATGTAGCCTTATGGCTAGCCCGGGTGTCAAATGGAGGAAAGTAACAATGCCGCGTCCGACGAAATGGAGAAAAGTCTGCTGCATGCCTGAGAACAGCCGTTTCGGCCCGCTTGATCTAACGCCGGATGAGCCTGTTTACATCAATATGACTGTCGATGAATACGAGACAGTCAGACTTATAGATTTGGAAGGGTTGACTCAGGAAGAATGTGCGGTACAGATGAATATAGCCCGTACGACAGTGCAGGGGATTTACAACGAGGCGAGGAAAAAGATAGCGGAATCCCTTGTAAACGGTAAAGTGCTTTTAATAGGCGGCGGGGCATACCGGCTTTGCGACGGAGCCGGCAGGGAGTGCGGCAGCGGCGGATGCTACAGGAAAAAACGCATCGGGTCAATATAAGGCATGATCATGAGAAGGTGCGCTCCAACTTCTGCCCACTTATCCCGCTTATATTCCGAAAAAAATACTTGCACATCTGATGCATACTCAGAACGCGCATGAAATGCCTGACGCGGATGCCGAAGGCAGCTTCGGTGATCCCAACTGCGGAGATGCTCTGGCATTTTATTTAAAAGTAAAAGATAACCGCATTGAAGACATCAGCTATCTGATTTATGGCTGCTGCGCGGCAATTGCCACTTCAGGCGCAACATCGGTCCTTGCAAAAGGCAGAAGCCTGGAAGACTCTTAATGAAAATAAGCGGGAAAGACATAATAAATGCTTTGGACGGGATTTCCGAGAGCAAAGCCCATTATTCTCTCTTGAGTGTTAAAGCTCTTCACAACGCGATAGAAGAATATTATGAAAAACAAAAGAAAGAAGGATTTTTCAAATGAAAATAGCTGTCCCTGCAGATGAAAAAGACATGGATGCGATAGTCTGCCCATCATTTGGACGTGCCCCGTACTTTCTGATTTACGATACTTCCTCAAAAGAAGCCTCATTCATAGATAACAGCGCAGCAGCAAGCCAGGGAGGCGCCGGTATCAAAACCGCGCAGACTATAATCGACAATAAGGCCGAGGTGCTTCTTACCCCGCGCTGCGGGCAAAACGCTGCCGTTGTGATCAATGCCGCCAATATAAAAATATATAAGACAGAGGATGCGTCAGTTAAAAAAAATATAGATTCATTCCTTAAAGGATATCTGGCCCCTCTTGAGGATATCCATCCCGGATTCCATAACCATGGAGAAAAATAATATTAAAATAGCTGTCCTAAGCGGAAAAGGCGGTGCCGGCAAGACGCTGGTGTCTGTAAATTTGGCTGCAGCAGCTGAAAAATCAGTGTACATAGACTGTGATGTCGAAGAGCCCAACGGTTACCTGTTCTTCAAACCGGACGGCGTTGCTGAGGAAGAAGTGTCAGTCAATATGCCGTATGTGGTGCAGCAGGCTTGCAATGGATGCCGCAGGTGCGTCGATTTTTGTAAATTTAATGCGCTGGCTTATATTATCAACAGGTTGATAATTTTTGAGGAAGTCTGCCATTCTTGCGGAGGCTGTGTGCTTCTGTGCCCGACTAAAGCCTTGCTTAAAAAAAACAAGGCAATAGGCAGGATACAGAAAGGCATTTCTGAAAATGTTGAAATCTATACAGGGATATTAAACATAGGAGAGGCATCAGGCATACCGATAATAAAAAAACTGTTTGACAGAAGCGCGGTTTGTGAAGATAAGCCTGTCTTTATAGATTGCCCCCCCGGGAGCGCATGCATCGTAATGGAAAGCATTAAAAAAGCGGATTATTGTGTCCTGGTGGCCGAACCGACGTTATTTGGGGTACATGACCTTGATATGGTTTATAGGCTGGTCAGGTTGTTCAATAAGCCATATGGAGCAGTCCTCAATAAATGTATACATGGAGAAAACCCGGCAGAGGATTACTGCACAGAAAAAGGCATCAGAATTTTAGACCGGATCGATTTTGACAGCGAACTGGGGATCATAAATTCAAATGCTAAGATCGCTGTCAGAGAGAACGAAAAATATAAAAAAATATTTTTATCCATGCTTCAAAAAATAACCGAGGAGGTGCGGCATGAAACAGCTTCTCATCCTCAGCGGTAAGGGCGGGACAGGGAAAACCACGATAGCGAGCGCTTTTATCAGATTATCAGGCGCTGAAGCCTGTGCAGACTGCGATGTGGATGCTCCGAACCTTCACTTGATAATGGGGCAGACCTCTGTCCCGGCAATAACAGACTATTACGGCCTCCCAAAAGCTGAAATAAACACGGAATTATGTGTAAAGTGCGGCCTATGCATTGAGAATTGCATGTTTGAGGCCATATCAGTCGATACGGACTATAATGTGGATGCTTTTGCCTGCGAAGGCTGCGGGGTCTGTGAATTAGTCTGTACATCCGGAGCAGTTTCTTTAAAACCCGCTGTCGCGGGGGAACTCATTCTTTATACCGGCGAAGAAATGGTTTTTTCCGCTGCCGAACTGAAAATGGGGAGTGGGATCTCGGGGAAGCTTGTTGCGGAAGTGAAAAAACAAATGAAATCATCGGCCGCGAATGCCGATCTTGCGATAATAGATGGCTCCCCAGGCATAGGCTGCCCTGTTATTTCGTCACTCAGCGGTGTTGATATGGTTTTGATCGTTGCCGAACCTTCGGTATCAGGCATCAGCGATATGAAGCGCATAATTGAAGCGGCCAAAATATTCAGGATAAAAACCGCGGTCTGTATAAATAAATATGACACCGATCCTGACAATACCAATGAAATAGAATCATACTGCCTGGCGGGGAATCTGCCTCTTGCAGGCCGGATACCGTTTGACACAGATGCTGTAAAAGCAATAAACAGAGGGCAGACGATAGTTGATATTGACTGCATATCCGGCAGGGCTGTCAAAGATGTTTTCGCAAACACCATGAAGATTCTTTACCGTCAGGATTGCGAAGCTGCGGTCTGATCAAAATAAGGCGCCGGAAAAGAAGCCGTATCATCAGGGTTAAACGATGTAAAGTATCTGTCAAACGACAGTATTTTGACCATATAAATAATGCAAAGGAGAAAAAACATGAGCGAAAATTGTAATCAGGACTGCAGCAGCTGTAATGAGGACTGTGCCGAAAGGGAGAAACCCGAAGGCGATTTTTCTGCTGATCTCCACGAACTGAGCAGCGTAAAAAAAGTCATAGGTATTGTAAGCGGCAAGGGCGGGGTTGGAAAATCCCTTGTTACGTCCATGCTTGCCGTGACCACGAACAGGATGGGCTATAAGACGGCGATCCTTGATGCTGACGTAACGGGGCCGTCTATTCCAAAGGCCTTCGGCGTAAGCAAAAAGGCACAGCAGAGCGGTATAGGCATATATCCGGTAAAAAGCAGGACCGGTATTGATATTATGTCGGTAAATCTCCTCCTCGAAAACGACACGGATCCTGTCGTCTGGCGCGGCCCGCTTATCGGGAATGTGGTGAAACAGTTCTGGTCCGATGTGATATGGGATGATATTGATTTAATGTTCATCGATATGCCGCCCGGAACCGGAGACGTCTCTCTTACCGTTTTCCAGTCTATCCCGGTTGACGGTATAGTGATCGTGACATCTCCGCAGGAACTGGTTTCAATGATAGTGACAAAAGCAGTAAAAATGGCCGAAATGATGAAAATACCTATCATTGGCATAGTTGAAAACATGTCGTATTTCAAATGTCCCGATAACGATAAGGACTACAAGATATTCGGCGAAAGCCATATTGAAGAAATAGCAGAGAAACATAACCTTAAAGTGCTTGCAAAATTGCCGCTTGATCCAAGAATGTCGGCCGCATGTGACGAGGGGTTGGTTGAACACTACGACGACACATTGTTTTACCCTGTGGCAAAACAAATAATAGATATAACGGAGGCAAAAAAAAATGATTAAGATTGCTGTTGCAAGTGAAAATGGTACGGTAGCGGAGCATTTCGGACATTGTGAAAGTTTCGTGATATACAATGCAGAAAATAACCGCATCACAGGCGAGGCAACTATCCCCAATCCTGGGCACAGACCGGGGTTTCTGCCTAATTTCCTGAATGATAAGGGCGTAAATGTAATCATATCAGGCGGAATGGGGGGCGGGGCAATAGATATATTCAATGAAAAAGGAATAGAAGTGATAGTCGGTGCGGCAGGCAACGCTGCGGCAGCAGCTGAATCATACCTGAAGGGGACGCTTAAATCCACAGGTTCAGTGTGTCACGAACATAAGCACCATGACGAGTGCGGTGGGCATTAGCGGAACAGATAAAATATCCGGGGGTACATTATGTACCCCTAATGTTTTGCTCTGGGGCGATAATGGACATGAGAATTGATCCATGCAGGAGTGCCGGCGAGGTGAAAGAATGTATACATGTGCCATGTGCAGTGAACACTATTGTAAAAAGCAAAACGCGGAGAAATTGCCGCTGAACTGTCCCGGTAACGAAAAAGAGGAGATAGAAAAAATAAAAGCGCTGTACCTTGACGAAGAAAACAGCAGGCTGTCTTATAACGCTGCGCTTGTCGAATCCGAAGGCTACTGCAGAAAAACAAGGCTAGAAGAGATCGTTGACTTTGCGAACAAATGCGGTTTTAGCAAACTCGGGCTGGCTTTCTGCGTCGGTCTGAGCAGCGAGGCAAAAATATTAAGCTCAATACTGAAAAATAATGGATTTGAAGTAAATTCAGTCATATGCAAAAACAGCAGCATACCCAAGGAATTTATAAAAATAAAGGACAGTCAGAAATTAAGGCCGGGCACTTACGAGCCTATGTGCAATCCTATAGGGCAGGCTGTATTTTTAAATAATGTCAGGACTGAGCTTAATATAATTCTTGGCCTCTGCGTAGGGCATGACTCCTTATTTATAAAGTATTCCGATGCCCCGGTAACCGTTTTTGCCGTCAAAGACAGGGTCCTTGCCCATAACCCGATGGGAGCTCTCTACCTCGCTGAGAGTTACTATAAAAACAAATTGAATAACCCAAACTCGGAACATAAATAACGTGCACGGCAGCTTGACAATTCAATAGTTGCAAATGCCAAAGATGTTATTTTCAGCTATTTTCACGCACTCTGAGCAGTTTATTCTTTGGCATCTCAGACAGAGATTGAACTTCGTCAAGAAGCATCTGTTGATGCGGTAGGTTCATAGTAAAAAACAGGGAACTGTGATATTCTTTTCATGGCATGGACATCTGTATGGTATCGTTTTAGTTTGATAACTAATTTTTACCTAAAAGCAGGCCCACGCCACTCTTTTTTTCCGATTATTATTGAATTGTCAAGGCGCTGCCATATATTTTTTACTGCGAAGTTTGAGTTATTTATTCAAGTTCGGATAGGGGGGGTGTCGTTTGTCGACAGCTGATAGCTTCTGGAGCAAAAGCGCAGAAGAGATCTTTCAGGAGCTTGGGAGCGGACCGGATGGGCTGTCTTCAGAAGAAGCGCAAAAGAGGCTGCTTCAGTACGGCATGAATACCATGAAGGAAACGAAAGAGACGAGCTCGTTTGTTCTCCTGCTATCTCAGTTCAATAACCCTATAATACTTATACTGCTTTTTGCGACGGCTCTTTCCATATATGTCGGAGAGGTCACGGATGCCCTCATAATCTTTACCATAGTTCTGGTCAGCGGCTTCCTCAGTTTTTGGCAGCAGCGCGGAGCAGACAACGCCGTGAAAAAACTCCTCGAGCTTGTTCAGATTAAGGCCTCTGTTCTGAGGGATCAAAAAGAAATTGAGATAGACATACGGGAGGTGGTTTCCGGGGATATAGTGATTTTGAACGCTGGAGACGCTGTGCCAGGAGACTGTCTCATCATAGAGTCAGTATCACTGTTTGCGGATGAATCAGCTCTTACAGGAGAGACATATCCTGTTGAAAAACAGGCCGGAATGTCTGCTTCAGATGCGGAACTGGCCTCGATGAAAAACTGCCTTTGGATGGGGACGCATGTGATAAGTGGAACCTGCAAGGCTGTAGTCGTCAACACAGGCGAGAGGACAAAGTTTGGCCAGATCGCGCGTCAGCTGAAGCTCAGGGAGCCGGAGACAGAATTCGAAAGAGGGATACGCAAATTTGGCTATATGCTTATGGTTGTGACGATCGTTTTGGTTTTTTCAATTTTTGCCATTAACATAATTTTTAAGAAGCCGATAATCGACGCCTTCATGTTCTCCTTAGCCCTGGCGGTGGGGCTGACTCCGCAGCTGTTGCCCGTGATAATAAGCAATAATCTGTCGCGTGGTGCCAAGGAAATGACGAAACTCGACGTGATAGTGAAGAAGTTATCCTCAATCGAAAACTTAGGCAGCATGAATATACTCTGTTCAGATAAAACGGGCACTCTGACAGAAGGAGTCGTCAAACTCAAAGATGCCATTGACATATCGGGCGCGCACAGCGACAAAGTCCTTTTGTACGCGTATCTCAACGCCTATTTAGAATCTGGTTTTGTCAATCCGATCGATGCCGCGATAAGGTCCTGCGATGTCCAGGATATAGGCGCTTACAGCAAGCTGGATGAGGAGCCGTATGATTTCATCAGAAAACGTCTGAGCATTCTTGTTTCCGAACAAAAAGACGGAAATGCATCTAACTTTATAGTTACAAAAGGCGCGTTCGACAAAGTAGTTGAAATATGCGACAAGGTGGAAATGGAGGACGGGGACGTCGTCGATATAGATGCAGCACGGCAGGGGCTAAACGAGAAGTACCAGGAATACAGCAACGGCGGATACCGTACGCTTGGACTGGCATATAAGGCCTTGGATGGTTTAACGCACTTTGGGAGGGATGACGAGGCTGGCATGGTTTTTCTTGGTTTTATAATCCTGTACGACCCGCCTAAGGAAAAGATTGCGGATACCATCAGGCACTTAAAGCGCTTAGGCGTGTCGCTTAAAATCATAACGGGTGACAACCGCTACATCGCTGCGAACCTCATGAAACAGATTGGGCACCGACAAACAGGCATAATGACCGGGGCAGAGCTTCGAGAAACGAGCGATATTGCGCTTGTGCGCCGCGCTGTAAAGACGTCGGTATTTGCGGAAGTAGAGCCCAACCAAAAAGAGCGCATCATACTGGCGCTTAAGAAAGCTGGCTTTGTGGTGGGCTACATGGGGGATGGCATAAACGATGTATCGGCAATGCATGACGCGGATGTGAGCATATCAGTGGATAGCGCCGTAGACGTAGCAAAAGAGGCGGCCAGCATCGTCCTGCTTGAAAAGGACCTCGACGTTTTGTGCGACGGTATACTTGCCGGCAGAAGGACGTTCGCTAACACAATGAAATATGTTTTCATGGCCACAAGCGCAAACTTTGGCAATATGTTCAGCATGGCCGGCGCGTCCCTCTTCCTGCCGTTCCTGCCGCTGCTTCCCAAACAGGTGCTGCTTACGAATCTGATGACCGACTTGCCCGAAATGGCTATAGCAACGGATAACGTTGACAGAGAATTTATTGAGAAACCCCGCAGATGGGATATTTCGTTCATTAAAAAGTTCATGCTGACCTTTGGGCTGGTAAGTTCCGTTTTTGACTATATAACTTTCGGGGCTCTGTTTTTCATTCTGCGTTCTCCGATTGCGGAGTTTAGGACGGGCTGGTTTGTCGAGTCTGTCGCCTCGGCGGCCATAATAGTGCTTGTCATCAGAAGCAGGAAGGTGTTTACCGCCTCAAAACCAGGCAAATCGCTTCTCTATATGACATCGGCCGTAGTGCTTGCCACAATGGCATTACCATTTACCCCACTTGCGGCGGTGCTTGGCCTTACTCCGCTGCCGCATCAATCACTCTTAATTATATCTGCGATAATAGCCCTCTACATCATAACGGCGGAGTTGGTCAAGAAGGTATTCTACGGCTTGGTTAAATTTTGACGAGTGGGGATTATCCGCGTTTCATTTTTTGTTTCAGTATTTGAGAAACCGTCTGGCGACGCTTTGGATTAGCGTCGCCAGACGGCGTTTGGGTAAAAACCTGATGACATTTACAGTGTGCGTGTCCAAGCCCGTCAGCGCAGCAGGTTGACCAAGGCGAGCGTGATCGGAGGATAATAAGTAAACAGCATTAGGCACAGCACCATCGCAATGAAAGACGGTATTATGGCGACAGATATTTTTTCTATACTTTCGCCCGATATTGCCGACGCCACGAAGAGGTTGATCCCGTAAGGCGGCGAGAGGAACCCGCACGCGAGGTTGACCGTGATTATGAGGCCGAAGTGGATCGGGTCTATACCGATGCTGCGGACGACGGGCAGCAGTATGGGCGTGAGGATTATAACCGCGGCGATGTTGTCCACAAAGCATCCGAGGAACAGCAGGAAGATATTGATTATAAGCAAAAGCAACCACGGGCTGACATTAAGCGTGGACAACCAATGTGCCATGTTAGCCGGGATCTGGGCCATAGCCAAATAAGCTCCGAACGCTATTGAGAGCCCTATCATGAATTCCGTTGCCCCGTTTATAAGCCCTGTGGTGCGCAGCGCCTCATATATAGCCTTGTTGTCGAGCTCCCTATAGACCCATTTGCCTATTATAAGCGAATATACGACGGCTACGACTGCGGCTTCCGTGGGCGTGAAGATGCCCCCGTAGATCCCTCCCAATATTATAAGCGGAGAGAACAACGCCCAGATCGCGTCTTTAAAGGCCTTTCCGACGCTTGCAACGTTTGGGCGCTCTTTGTTGCCTACGTATCCATTTCTTTTAGCCGTAATGTAGCACACAGTCATAAGAGAGAGGCCAATGATAATGCCCGGGATTATCCCGGCTATGAACATATCGCCTATTGAACACTGAGCGACTATGCAGTATATAACAAAGGGGATGCTGGGCGGTATGATGACGCCTATTGTTCCCGCCGCAGCTGTTATAGCGGCTGCGAAAGGCCCGTCGTAGTTTCTTTCTTTCATAGACGGTATCATGAACGAGCCTATTGCGGAGACAGTGGCCGGGCCTGAACCAGAGATGGCCGCGAAGAACATGCACGCCATTACCGTCACCATGGCCAGCCCGCCTGTTATCCATCCAACAATGCTTTCCGCGAGAGCCACAAGGCGCTTTGAGATGCCTCCGTAGCACATGAGAGAGCCCGCTAATATAAAGAACGGGATAGCCAGCAGCGGAAACGAATCAAGCCCAGTCACCGATTTTTGCGCGATCATCACAAGCGGGACGTCCGAAGTGAGCCACATGGCAACAGCTGTTGCTATGCCAAGTGTTATGCCGATCGGCACGCTCATCGCTATTGTGACGACAAGTATCCCAAAGAGTATAAGAGCTTCCATTTTAGGATATACCTCCTAAATTTTGTCGGCGGCAGCTTCCACTGAGACATCATGGAAGAGCTTGTAAATTTCGATGATCAGCCTTACGCACATAAGCCCGCAGCCTACCGGAACTGAAGCATACGGAATGGCCATGTTTATCTCCGTGGCCGCTGATATCTGCCCGTTCTCTATCAAAAACAGGATAAGCTGCGTGCCATACCAAGTCAAAAATAAGCTGAAGACAAACCAGATGAGCAAAATTGCCAGTTCGTAATATTTGCGCGCTTTTCCCTTAATCGCATTTGCAAACATCTCCACCCTGAAGTGGCTTCTTTCCTTCACCGCGTAGCTTGCCCCGATCCACGAAAGCCACAGAAAGATATATCTTGCGATCTCCTCGCTCCATGAAAGCGAGTTTGAAAAAACGTACCTCATGACCACTTGCAAAAAGACAAGCACGGTCATTACGGCCATAGTCCATACGACGAAGTACTCTTCAAAGTTGTTTAAAAATTTTTTTATAGTCATTGCCAGGTGCCCCCCTCGAAAAGCATGTTTCCTAAATCCTTAGTAAGCGCTCCCGCTTAGCGCGGGAGCGCATGAGAAACCTTTTGCCGGGATCTTACTTCTGCACCTTTCTGGCAATGTCCATGATCTCTTTTCCGAGGTCTTTTTCGAACTGCTTGTAGATCTTCGCTGTAGCATCAACAAATGGTTTCTTATCAGCCGCAGAAAGCTCGTTAACCTTCATGCCGGCTTTTATTACTTCGGCCTTGTATCCTTTTTCCATCTCAGCTATGGCCCTGCGCTGTTCAAGCACAAAATCCCGCCCGGCCTTCTCGACTATCTTTCTAAGGTCAGGGGGAAGCTTGTCCATGAACTTTTTGTTGGCTATAAGCATAGTCACTGAGAATACGTGTCCTGTCTCAGAGACGTATTTTTGAACCTCGTAGAACTTGCCGTCGGAGATCATCGCGTAAGGGTTCTCCTGAGCATCCACTGTCCCCTGCTGGAGCGCCGTGTAAAGCTCCCCCCAGCTCATAGGAGTCGGGTTGGCGCCAAGTTCTTTGAAATAGGCTATGTGCATTGGGTTTTCCATGGTGCGGATCTTAATGCCTTTGAGGTCAGCCGGGGTCTTTATCGGCTTTTTGCTGTTGGTTACGTGGCGGAATCCGTTTTCGGCGTAGCCAAGGTTGACAAAGCCTTTCGCCAGGACATATTCGTTGAGTTTCTTGCCAAGGACCCCGTCAAGCGCCTCAAAAGCCGTTTTCCTGCTTGTGAATAGATACGGCAGATCAAGCACCTGTATCCTCTTGTCAAAACCCGCCAGCGCAGAACTTGCCGGAAGCGCCATCTGGATCGTTCCCATCTGTACTCCCTCGCATAGCTCCCTATCGCCGCCGAGCTGCGCGTTAGGATAAAGCTCGACCTTTATCCTGCCCTTTGAGCCCTTCTCTATCTCCGGCACAAAAACCTTTTTCATGGAAAGCATATCAGCGTGGGTCTCAGATACTATCGAGCCCACCTTAATGGTGTACTCAGGTGCCGCTGACGCCGGCGAAGGGTTGATGGATGTTGCGAACACAGCGGCGGCAAGACAGATCATAATCATAAAAAACACTTTTTTCATGCTTACTCCTCCTTATGATGGTCCTTACATACGATTATAAAAAAACGGCCGGTCAGCATAGCGTAATTTGTTCGGTGTTTCTGTAGTCCCGCATTGGCATGCTATCTGCTGGCATACCCCCTCTCGATCGATATCGTCAAGTACTATGCTCTGACTATCTGCGCTTAGCCAATCCTAACCCTGGTATAGCTGCTATTTGTTCCTCCTGACGTGAACTTCCTCTGCGTCAGCGTCAACTTCCACATAGTCCCCATCGCAGATCGCCTCAAATGGATCTGTATCCATGCGATCGACCATCGTAGTTCCGGTCACAACTGCCGCCGACACGATAACAGGTTCTGTATCGCGGATTATTATCGCTGCAGGAAGCGTATTTTGCGCTTTTAGCTGATAGAACCCGTCGACTTGGACAACGGAGCTGCCCTTGCCAGATTTTAGGACGAGGATCTTGCCCGCTATACTCTTGCCGTGTATAGCATGATTCCTTTCTATCACGATCCCAGTTTTTGGATCGCAAAGGTAAAAACACATCGGATCCTTAGATACTATGGCTTCGCCTGAGCACGAGCCTTTAACTATACAGCGGCATTTATAGACCTTAAAATCCTTATCCATCACTTTACCCTCCCGTTTATGGCTGCTTCGACGCACTGGCAAAGACGCCTGACTACGAACGGCTGGCCTCTGCGCTCTCTGTAGTACGCGCATTTCGGGGAATCGGTGACCCCAAGGCCGCCTTCAAACGACTTCCAGCACGGCTCGTCTATACAGGTATCAGCCACTATACGAACGCCGAGCTTCTCAAGCCTCTGGCGTATGCCGGAGCGTTCGGCCAATACCAAAGTGTCTATAGAAGAAAGTATCCAAAACGCCGTATCCTCATGGACCTTACGGCCGCCCATCATCTCGTCGACCTCTTTTATCTGGTCGAACGTATAGTGCGGGCACCCTAGCATCACAAGGTTGATAATGCCTGTTTCGCCAACGGATATAGCTGCCTCGTGCTTGTCGAGCGCCGCCTGGTCTATAAGAGCCTCAAAAGGCGGTACTTTTTTGCCTTTGAACGCGTCCTCTATGGTCCGTGCCTCCGGGGTTATCCCAACGAAGTGGTACATGGCGACAGATCCGCTTGTGGCCGCTTCAGCGCCAAAATATAGAAAATCCTCAGGCCTCGGATTTTTGGTGAGGTTTTTGAACCTTATCACAGGGATCCTTGTCCCGGCTATTTTCCCCACTGCGTAGCCAAGGATTCCCCAATCGTATGGGTCGCCCATCTCAGCGTCGACGTCTATAAGGAAATCCCCGGCCCTGTTTTCGTCAATATGGAACCCGTAGTACGGTGTCTTGCCGATTACAGCCGCTGCAAGCGCGCTGACAGACGACTCGCGGTTGCTCCTCGCTCCGAGCACAGAATTCACATATGGTGTTGCGCTTGACTCCGAGAAGGCGATATGTTCGCCCAAAAACGGCACATTGGTTCCAAGGCCGGGAGCGCAGCAAAATGTGAGCTTTGCGCCTATCCTGCGGTATACGTCTATAGTGCGTTCTCCAAGCTTTCGTTCCTCTTCTGTAACATCGTAAAATTTAGTGAGGTTTTCAACGTCCCATGAAGGGTTTGTCGTAGGCGACACCTTGCATTTCGCGCCTCCGTCAACCAGCAGTTCGCACCAGTAAGTGTCGCCCTCCTGTCCGCTGAGCGCAACGTGCGCGCGCGATATGGGGATAAGTTTCTCAGCATCGAAAGCCTTGCCCAGAGCTACAAGCAGCTCCATTGCCTTCATGTTGCCTACGCCATGTTGCCCGTCCAATATACTTTTCTCTTCGTCTGTGAGGTACATGACAATCCGCCTTTCTTATGCAGTTTTTTTCAATATTGGCAATGAGATGCCGCCTTTAGGCAGAATGCCTATCGTAGCGCCCGGTAGCTGTCTTAAGGCTTCGTCTAGCGCCGCCTGTACCGTCTGATATGGGGTATAGTGCAGCGCGCTGAGATCTTCCTTAGCAAGCCCGTCGCTTACAGAGAATATCCTGGCTTTGTCCCTTACTCTGCAGTTGCACACAGCAAGGACCGCTGAGACCATATCTGCCCCGACGTCTTCTGGGGAGGAGGCTTTGAGGCGCATTAAGACCTCTTTAAGCGGGAGAGAGAGCCATTCCCTGAAACGCGGGTGGTTGTGGCAAAGGCCTTCGTAACATGGCGCCGCTAATATCACGATGCCGCCCTTTTTGACTGCGAAATAAGCTCCGGTAACCCCTTTTTCTGCCTGCCAATAATCTAGGTCAGCGGGTGACGAGCTTACCACTACGATATCCGCAAGATCTGGTATCTCAACCTTAAAGGATGTTTCTGCCATATCTGCGCCCGCCCTATGCGCTTTAATAAAATCACCTGCAAATATCCCCGCGACCTCATTTTCGTAGTTTTTCACAATATTAACGATAAAAGCGAGTCCGACGATTTTGGCAACCTCTTCCATTCCCCTGCGGCAGGGGTTGCCTTCTATCATTCCAAGAGGGATATCAGGACAGAAACCGGCGGCTTTGTGTGTCGCCGATGTAGTCACGAAGTCGCAGACGCCGGGCTGCACTATTTTAGCGCCGCCGGAATATCCGGCATCGCTGTGAGGAACGATATTGCCAAGTCCGACAAGCAGGTCGGCCTCTAGCGCGTATCTGTTGATATGAACAGGTATGTCATAGCCGCCTCCCGATATATTGCCGATATCGACCATGTCTGCACTCACAGTTGCGTCATGCTGACGTACGGTGAAACGCCGCACCATCTCGCTTCCAAGTTTTTCAGTTATTTCTTGATCTGTCATTATCCGGTGCGTGCCTGGAGCGGTGAGGAAACTCATTGCATCATCCGGGACTCCATGCCTGTTAAGGTAATCTACTATGACCGGCATTATGCGCGCAAGAGGTGTGTCCCTTGTGCTGTCCTCCACCAGGAAGACTATGTTTTTTTTGCCTGCGGCAAGATCCTTTAGCGGTGCGGTGCCTATCGGATGCTCGATAGCATCTAGAACAGCGGCATCGAGGTCGTCAATTTTAGGTATTTTAGTCATCTCGCCAGTAAATATGACGTTTTCTTCCGGAGCTTCGAATTCTATCTGAGATCTCCCATATGGTATATGGTACTTCAACCCTTGCACGCCCCTTTCAGAACAGTTACTGCAGGCTTTTGAGCGAAATTATCCCGTTGTCCGCGTCGACCGTTATGAGGTCTCCATCCTTAACACAGCCGTAAAATGCCTCTTCCGCGTTGAAGACGGATGGAATCTCCATTACCAGCAAGGCGGATACAAACACCGGGTCTGGGTTGCGCAGGATAACCGCGAGCGGATTCTTGTGTTTCATCGCGAGTTTGAATAGCCCGTCCATCTGCACTACAGAGCTTCCTTTACCAGCGTGGGCCACAAGGACGGTGCCGTCCATCGAACGGCCTGCCAGAGTGTGGTTCTGTTCCACAATGATCCCTGTCTCGGGTTCGACCAGATAGAAGCAAACTGCCTCGTTGCTCACTAGCGCCGGCCCAGACGCTTTCCCGGCCGCGATACGTTCGCATTTGAATGTCTTGACGCTCATATCCTAACCTCCCCGATAATGGCTGCCTCTATTGCTTGCTCGAGCGGCCGTATCTTGAACGAGATCTTCCTTATCTCGTTGTAGTAAGCGCATTTAGGCGAGTCTGTAACGGCGTTTTTCCCATAGTAAGGCCACCAGCACGGAGGCACGTCAATGCACGTGTCAGCTACTATGTGTCCGCCGGCTCTGCTGATGATATCCAAAAATCCCATCCTAGCTGCGAGTTCTTTGGTGAGCGAGCTCGTCAGAATCCACACATCCACGGCGAAACGCCTGCCTTTGCATACCCTGGCAATGTCACCGACCTGACGTATGCTTAGGTGCGGACATCCGAACATAGCAAAATCTATCTTGCCCGGTTCGCCGCATATTCTCTTGCGGACCATCTCTATATCCTTCTGTTCGATTACTATGTTTTTACGCGGTTCTTTGCCGCAGAAGGCGGTTTTTATGTCAGGGGCTTCCGGTGTGATGCCGATGATGTGGTACATGCCGACAGCTCCGGATGTGTTAAGCTCCGCGCCAAAGTTCATAAACCCTTCCGGCGTAGGCCTTTCCTCTATGCCTGCGAAGGCAGGCACTTCCGGTCCGTTGTAAACGAGGGGATAGCACCAGCCGAGCAGCTGATAATCAAAATCATCGCGTATCTTTGCTTTTACATCCACAAGTATTTCAGCCTTGCGGTTTTCCTCGAGGAGGAGTCCGTACTCGGGCACGAAGCCAGTGATCGCCGCGCATAGGGCGCTTTGTGAAGACTCCCTGTTTGTGCGTGCCCCGATTACTGAGTTAACGTAAGGTGTGGCGCTTGATTCTGAGAAACTTATAATCTCCTTGAAGGCAGGTACGTTCTGCTGAAGGTACGGCGTGCAGTTAAACGTGAGAGCCGCGCCTATTTTACGGTAGGCCTCGTTAGTCCTTGAGACTATCTCCTTGCCTTCTTGGGGGACCTCTGCCAAATAACGATTGAGATACGGAACGTCAATGCTTGGGTTGACAGTTGGCGCGATCTTACATTTGCCGCCCATGCCGACTAATTTCTCCACAAACCATACATCGGCGTCCTGGGCGCTTAAAGCGACATGGGCCCTAGTTATCGGCACCATGCGGTTAGCCCTGAAAACCCTTCCCACACCTTCCTGTATCTTCATAGCATAGGACGCGGCTTCGCCGTATTCGCCGTTAAGCATGCCGCGTTGTTCGTCCGTCAGCTTCATAAAACTATCGCCCTCTCTTTTTGTGACCTATAGTACATTATACAAACGGTATAATAATTTTTATACAAAATATTCTCTTTGCTCTGTGCGTAGATCATAAATTTAACTAGATTTATTATACATACAGCATAATGAACAAAGATTAAAAATATAGCCCGACCGGGCCTTCCTGAACAGCTGATGTTTGAAGCGATATCATATCGCAGATAGTAGTATTAAGTGTACTTTATGTCAATCGCGCAGCGTCAAAAATTCATCAAAATCATATTGTACATTATGGTGCGATCTATTTGTTGCCTGACCGCTAAAGCATGATCAAATGAGGTATCGCAAGATGATTAGATAGTTTTTATGCCGCGGTGCTTAGCACTCAGATGAGCGCTTCGTGGTGTCAAAGTGCACCCGCCATCTTATTTTTGTTGGCGGCAAAAATATAAGGCCCCGTGAGCAATCGTTGACGGCCGCGTAAATATTATTCTTTGCCGGGTTTTGATTGGATGTCCAGTAAATAAATGCCGACGAATCTGTTGTTATGCTCTATATGCACCTCAACGGCCTTTCTAAGAGACCTAGTGTCCCTTTTCTGCATCATTTTAATGATCTCCAGATGTTGTTTTATTGTCTCCTCCAGATACTCACGAGTGCTCCAGTGCGCGTAAATATAACGGTTCGTCTGGAATCTGAGTACTCGAAGGAAGTTCTTAAGGCGAGCGTTCTCACATTTGTCTATATACATAAAATGGAGCTCGTCGTCCCTGTCTGTAAGTTCTTCCGCTGAAAGATCTTTTCCGGCCTGAAACTCGGAAAGGAAATGCATCCATACATTTTTATGGGCGGCAAGCTCGGCAGGCAGGACGGTGTTGAGAGCGGACACAGCGGCAAGAGGTTCAAGGACCATTCTTATGTCGTTTACCTCTTGAAAGTCGCGCCTGGTAAGCTCGGCGACGAACGCCCCCTTGCCTGTTACTGTACGAAGCAGGCCTTCCTGTTCAAGCAATGTTATAGCCTCTCTTACGGGAGTTCTGCTCATTCCCATCATTTCAGCAAGCCGCAGCTCGCTCAATGGTTCTCCCGGGTCGAACATGTTTTCAATTATCATTTTGCGTATGTTCTCCGCTGCTTTGTCGGCAAGGCGAGCCGCGCCGCCCCTGTTTCTCTTAAAACAAGGTGTATTGTCGTTGGTCATCTGTTTTGCCTCCGCGCCGGTATTTTTATGCAAGCTTATTATACAGACAGCGGGCGGATAAGACACGCTGTGTTTTGAATTTATGCGAGACCGCGCCGCCTTCTCCATTCGCACGCAAGGCGGGCTGCGGCGCGCCGGTTATTCAGCGTCGCGGCAGTGGAAGATATGTCTAACGTAAGGCCGAATGATAAGCCTTATATTTTTATCATTGCCCCTTCCGACGCCGACGCCGCCAGCTTAGCGTATATCCCAAGCAGTCCCTTGTGCCCTTCCGAACGCGGTTTTTGCCATTTGCTGAGCCGTTCTGATATCTCTGCGTCAGAGAGCCCTACGCTTAACGTTTTCCTGTCTATATCAATAGTGATCCTGTCGCCGTTTTTAATTATAGCGATAGGCCCTCCCTCCGCCGCTTCCGGCGATACGTGTCCGACAAAACAGCCGTTGTTTGTGCCGGAGAAGCGGCCGTCGGTGACGAGAGCGACCTTTTTGGACAGCCCAAGGCCATAAAGCAGCTTCATGGCGAAATACATCTCCCTCATGCCCGGCCCCCCCTTTGGTCCCTCGTAGCGTATAACGACCACGTCGCCAGGCTGGATAAACCCTGACAGTATAGCCTCATTGGCGTCCTCCTCCCTGTCAAAGACTTTGGCGGGGCCTGAGAAGACGTACAGAGCGGGGTCCATCGCTATCGGTTTGCTTATGCCGCAGTCGGGGGCAAGGTTGCCTCGTAAAATGGCCAGCCCTTTTGATGAATTGAACGGATCGTCTACGGTGCGGATGACGTTTCTGTCTATCTTATGATGCGGCCTGAAGGCGCTGAGGTTTTCTTTAATTGTTCTGCCTGTTACAGTAATACATTCACCATTGATTACATCCTCAAGCTCTATCATTACCTGCGGTATGCCGCCGGCTTTGTAAAAATCTTCCATGTTATATTCCGAAGCGGGGTTCACTTTCGCTATTGAAGGGACCCTCTCGCTTACGGTGTCGTAAAGTTCCATCATTATGTTTGAACTTATGCCGATTTCATGAGCTATAGCGGACATGTGCAAGAAGCAATTCGTTGAACCTCCTGTCGCTATCGCGACGGAGACGGCGTTTTCCAACGACTTTATATTTATTATGTCGCGCGGCCTGACACCTTTTTTTACCAGATCCACTATCGCCCTTCCGGCAGCTTCAGCCGCCCTGAAACGCGCCGCGTGCGTCGCCGGTATTAAAGACGACCCCGTTAAAGACATCCCCATCGCCTCCGCAAGGCATCCCATGGAGTTTGCCGTCCCATAGTATGAGCATGAGCCGCAGCTTGGAGCGGCTTCCTCCTCAAGCGCCAGCAGCTCATCCTCAGAGATTTTGCCGGCTTTGAGCATGCCTACCGCCTCTGATACCGATGTGGAGTCGCTGCTGCGTCCGTCAAAATATATGCCGCCTTGCATAGGCCCGCCTACCAGCAATATCGCTGGTATGTCAAGCCTCGCTGCAGCCATCAGCATCCCAGGGACTATCTTGTCACACGAGCCCAGCAGAACTATACCGTCCAGCCTATGTGCCTCAGCCATCGCTTCAATATCGCAGGCGATTAGGTCTCTTGACGGCAGTATATATTTCATCCCTATGTGTCCGCACGCCTGTCCATCGCACGCGCCTATGGTCCCAAACTCAAGCGCGGCGCCTCCGCTTCTGTGTATGCCTTTTTTTACAAATTCCGCGACATTTCTAAGATTGTAGTGCCCGGGCACCAGTTCGTTCCAAGAGTTGGCTATACCTATTATTGGCCCTTTCAGGTCGTCGTCAGAAAGCCCCATTGATTTGTACAGCGCGCGGTTCTCAAGGAACATGATGTCGCCCAAGATCTCACTGCTTCTGTAATTTATGTAAAACACTCCTTTTCAGCAATGCCGCCGGAGCAGGCCTTTTAAGGGGCTGTTTTCTTTTGCCTTATCCGGCGGCATACAGCATCCGTTTCCCAGCTGTCAGATTTGCCTAATTACACTCAGAAAAGTCCGCTGACGCGCCCGTTATCATCAACGTCAATGGAGCATGCCGACGGGCGTTTGGGCAGACCTGGCATAGTCATTATAGCTCCTGTTATGGGTACTATGAATCCAGCGCCGGCAGAGAGGCGAACTTCGCGCACTGTGACTGTGAACCCGGTGGGACGCCCTTTTTTCGCCGGGTCGTCGGACAGGGATGCCTGTGTCTTCGCCATGCAGATTAAAAGGTTGTCTTTGCCGAGATCATGTATCTGTTTGAGGTCTTTTTCCGCTTTTTCTGTAAATACGACGCCGTCCGCTCCATATATCTTCGTGGCTATCGTGCGGATCTTCTCAGCAGGCGGCATATCGGCTTCATATAGGTAGTGGAAGCTGTTCTCCTTTTCGCACGCGTCTATAACTGCCTCGGCCATCTCAACGCCGCCGGCTCCACCCTTTGCCCATATGTTGGATGCCACGACGGGTACGCCAAGCTTGGCGCATTTTGAAGTGACAAGCTCGAACTCTTCCTGAGTGTCGCTGGGGAACATGTTCACTGCGACGACTGCCGGAAGCCCGAAGGAGAGGATGTTTTCGACGTGTTTTTCAAGGTTGGGGATGCCCGCTTCAAGCGCCTTCATGTCCGCTTTGCCGAGGTCTTCCTTAGCCGCTCCGCCGTGCATCTTAAGAGCGCGTATAGACGCGACTATGACCGCCGCGCTTGGTTTAAATCCCGCAAGCCTGCACTTTATATCGAAGAACTTTTCAGCCCCGAGGTCTGCCGCAAAACCAGCCTCAGTGATGAAGTAGTCGGCAAGCTTAAGGCCGTGTTTGCTGGCCATTATGCTGTTGCAGCCGTGGGCTATGTTGGCGAACGGCCCGCCGTGGACGAATGCCGGCACATGCTCTATCGTCTGGACCAAGTTTGGCTTGAGTGCGTCCTTAAGCAGCATAGCCATCGCGCCGTGAGCCTCCAGATCTCCTGCCGTAACCGGCCTGTCGTCGTACGTATAAGCCACGATGATGTTTGAGAGGCGTTTTTTGAGGTCGGATATTCCAGATGAAAGACAGAGTATGGCCATAACCTCAGACGCGACGGTTATGTCGAAACCGTCTTCGCGCGGGACGCCGTCCGCCTTGCCTCCTAAGCCTATTACCGTCTTGCGCAGCGAACGGTCGTTCATATCCATCACTCTTTTAAAGACGATCCTCCTTGGGTCTATGCCGAAGGGGTTGCCCTGTTGTATCGAATTGTCAAGCATGGCCGCCAGCAGGTTATGTGCGGATGTAACAGCATGGAAGTCTCCCGTGAAGTGTATGTTGATGTCCTCCATCGGTATGACCTGGCTATATCCTCCGCCTGCGGCTCCGCCCTTTATCCCGAAAACCGGGCCTAGCGACGGTTCGCGAAGCGCGAGGCATGCCTTTTTCCCAAGCTTGCACAGAGCTTGAGCGAGGCCCACCGATGTGGTGGTCTTCCCCTCTCCTGCCGGCGTCGGCGTGATCGCTGTGACCAGTATAAGTTTGCCGTCGGGGCGGTCTTTTATTTTGTCCCAGAAGCCGAAGGAAACCTTCGCTTTATATTTGCCATAAAGCTCAAGGAAATCCTCGGTTATCCCTATTTTCTCCGCGACTTTCACAATGGGTTCCATCTGAGTATTTTGAGCTATTTCTATGTCACTTGGAAAAGCCATGCGTATAAACACCTCGCTTGAGTTTTTTGTCCGCCTTTTTCTCAGATAAAGAGCGGTCTTCTGCTTTTTCGGCAGGCGTTATTCATTATGCCAAAAGATGCGTCTCGATTATCTGGTCTATTTTGAAGTTGCGCACCCTGAGAGAGTGGCGTATCACTTCCTCAACAGCGGCCAGGGGGACCGGTCCGACGAGCTCCGCCTCCGCTATCCCCACGCCGTAACTGTCAGCCAGCGATTTGACCAGCTCATATACTACCGGGATCGGCGTCTTCTCGAAATTTGTGAGGTTCATGGAGACCTGCACCATTCCTTTGTCCTCAAGGGCGAGGCCTATGGCGCGGCAGTAGCGCAGCCCTCCGGACGAGAAACGCATACGTTTTGCGATTTCTTTCGCGACCTCTATGTCCGTCGTGCGGAGGTTTACGTTGTAGGCAACGAGCGGAAAACGCACGCCGGTAACGGTGGCCCCGGATTTCGGGACGAAAGCGAATGGGCCTTCGTCGGGGCGCCACTCTTCGTCCCTCATCTTTTCCGAAAGAGCCTCGTACTGCCCTTTCCTAATGTCAACGAGGTTTTGCCTTGACGGTTTCGTAGCCGCATCCTCGTAATAGAATACAGGGACACCCAAGCCGCCAAGGAATTTGCCGTACCTGTGCGCTATAGAGAGCGCCTCTTCTTTTTCTACGTTCCTGACCGGGACGAACGGGACAACGTCTACCGCACCCATCCTCGGGTGACTGCCGTGTTGTTTTGTCATGTCTATCTCGTCTACGGCAGTTTTTGTGATGCTCATCGCCGCGGCCAGTACGTCTTCAGGCTCGCCGATCCACGTGAAGACCGATCTGTTGTGGTCGGGGTCCGAGTCTATGTCGATTATGGTTATGCCGGGAACGGATTTTAGGGAGTCGGTCATCCTCCTGATTTTCTCCTGATCGGTCCCTTCGCTCGCGTTCAGTTCGCAAAGAAGTATCTTTTTCAATAACCTCACCGTACCTTTCTTGCGCAGATCGTTGTGATCAGATTATGTTCCTCGCGGCCTCTTTGAGCTTATCCGCTTCGTGCTTAAGGGCGGTACTTTTTTCAGGGGATTTGATGAGCGGCAGATTTGCCTCGACATTCATGGCGGTGTCTATCGCGGCCATCTTAGCCAGCATTATGCCTGCCTCCATGTCGGATTTCGCAGCCTCGTTGTATTTCCCCTCTATCTCCTTGCATATGCGCAGTATCTCGACCGCTATCTTGCCGTTCCCAAGCGGTACACAGGCCGCTTTTACAGCCGCGTCCTCTATAGCTTTCCGCCTTGCGGCTTTTTCCTCATCGGTGGATTTCGGAAGAGAGAACGCATCCTTTATGCCAAGATATGAAAGCGTGTCGTCGACTGCGCCCTTTTTGAGAAGATCAACGTATCCGTCAAGCTCGTCGGCCATCTCTTCGTATCTTTCGTCTTTGAGGCCTAAATTTTTGCCCGCGGAAAGGCGCGCTGTCATTCCCACCAACCCTGCCGCCATGGCGCCCGCGACCGCTGAAGCCGACCCGCCTCCTGCCGTTGCGTCCCTGCTGTCCATTATTTTGTCGATGACTTCGTAAAACAACCCTGAACACTCCTTTGCAAATGTCATGGCACTATCCTGCCGTCCCTCACAGTTACCTTGCCGCGTCTGATGACCGTCTCCACAGGGTTTTGTCCAAGACGGTAAGCTATGTCCTCGCATGTGGGCACATCAAGTATCAGGACGTCGGCCTGTTTGCCGGCCTCTATCGAGCCTATCTCCTTTTCTCTGCGCAGGGCCCGTGCGCTGCCATATGTGGCGGCGCGAAGCGCTGAGGCCGGCGACATATGATGCTGCCGGCAGGCCAGCGCTATTATGAAAGGCATTGATGTGCACCAGCAGCCGGGGCAGCAGTTCGTCGCCATCCCAAGCTCAAGCCCTGCCTCGTACATCGGGCGTGGGTCGAAAAAGATAGGATGGTTCACGGCAAAGTCTATGCCTGGCAGAACGACCCCTGTTACACCTGCTTCGGCCAGTTTCTCCAGGGCTTTTTTGGGAGTGTAGTTCAGATGGTCGGCCGAGTACATGCGCATTTCGGCGGCCAGGTCCTCCCCGCCTACGTATGAGTACGCGCCGGCGTGTATCTTAGGCTCCATGCCGCACTCTCGTCCGGCCTGCAGTATGGTGCGGCACTCATCGGCGTCATAATGCCCGTAGTCGCACCATATGTCGCAGCATTCGGCAAGGCCCGACTCGCCGACCGCCGGTATCATTTCGTTTATAAGCATGTCCATGTAACGTTTTTTCTCAACGTCCGGCGGCCAGCCGTGCGCCCCCAAGAACGTTGACGAGACGTCCACTGGCAGAGTTTGGGCTATCTTTTTGTTCACCAGCAGCTGCTTCAGTTCGCCTTCGGTGTTCAAGCTGTATCCGCTTTTTATCTCAAGGGTCGTCGTCCCCGACAGTATCATCTGACGCACGCGCCGCGCGGACTGTTCGTACAGTTCGTCAACGCTGAGGTTTCGAGTGGACGAGAGCGTGACCATTATTCCCATGGGCACGCCTCTGCGCTCAAGCTCCTTGATGTCGTCCGTTTCGAGCCGCGCAGCGTACTCTTCGACCCTTGTGCCGCCGAAAACAGCATGCGTGTGGCAGTCGACGAAGCCTGGGGTCACGATCTTCCCAAAAGCGTCTATCACTTTTGTCTTTGGACCCTTGTACTCTGATATGCGGGATTTTGCCCCAACCGCAGTTATTCTTTCGCCGGTGATTGCAATTGATCCGCCGTGGATCGTCCCAGTGAGATCGTTGGCGTGCTCACCGCAAGTGATAATTTGAGCCGCGTTTTCTATAACGATGTCCGCTGGATTCTGCCGCATAATGATTCACCTCCGGTAAGCTTAGACTGGGACACCGCAGTCGGCATCCCAGTCTGTCTGAACAGATCAAGGAAACGCTCTTTCATTTAGCGGCCTTCTGCCGCAATTTGTTCTTTTAACCCTGCGTTTTTATGGCCTGTCGCTTCCGTCGGGTCCAAATGTCACTTTCTCTGCAGGCTCCCACCAGAGGGGCACCTTGATGCTCTCGTTCGTGAGTTTGCCTTTACCGTTCGCCACGTCCTTAGCTGACTGATACCCTGCTTGTGCGTGACGCACCACCCCTATGCCTGAGTCGACTGTCATTGCTACTTCAAGCCTTATATCTGCGTCCGCCGTACCGTCTGCTATCTGTGTGACGCCTGTGTGCACAGCCTCTCCCATTGAGTAGTTTGCCTGTATAGCTATGAGATCGCACATGCCGCACGCGTTCAAAAGGCCGTTCAGCATGGGCCAATCTGAGATTAAGTCGCCGCCGTCGGGCATCCTCTCAGATTCAAATGTCGGATTTATTATCGAACCGGAATCGAGGTTGTCGCGCGAAAATGCGACAGGTCCTTTTATCTCGCCCTTCCTGATGAGGTCGTTTACGGCAAGCGCGAACTTCTTCCTCTGTCCGAAGCCCATGTAGCAGATGCGCGCCGGAAGCCCTTCGATCGGCAGGTGCTTGCTCGCGAGCGGTATCCAGCGGCCGACGATCGGGTCATTTCCGAACAACTCCATCGCGAGCCGGTCCGTCCTCTTAAGGTCGGCCGGGTCGCCTGATGTGCATATCCAGCGGAAAGGTCCGCGCCCCTCGCAGAAGAGCGGGCGGATGTAGTCGGCAACGAATGCGGGCAGCCTCATCGCCTCCGCTTCCGGGAACCCTGCGTCGCGGCACTCCTTGCGTATGCTCGTGCCGTACTCGAACACGGGCACGCCCTTGTCGAGGTATTTAAGCATGACCGCAAGCTGGCGCTTCATCGTGGCGCGGGCTTTCTCGAGGTATTTCGTGATGTCCGTTTTGCGGAGCTCGCGCGCCTGCTCCGGCGTGTAACCTGACGGGATGTATGAAATGGGGTCGTGGCACGGGCACATCTCTGTCAGAACATCGGGCATAAAGCCTTTTTCATAGGCCTCCTCAAAGCAGTCCGCGGCGTTTCCGACCACGCCGAAAGAGTGCGGCTTATGCTCGGCGGCGTGTTGCTTTGCTAGCTCGATGGCTTCGTCAAGCGAGCCCGCTATCTCATCGAGATAATTTTTCTCGATGCGGCGCTTAAGGATCTCTATGTCGGCGTCAACCACGATAGCCACGCCGCCGTGCATCTTCATGGCCCATGTCTGATTGCCGCCCATTCCGCCGGCGCCGGCAGTAAGCAGTATGCGGTTTTCCATATTGCCGTCATAGTGCTTTATCCCGACGGCGGCCAAAGTCTCGAACGTGCCCTCGATGACGCCCTGCGTTCCTATGTACTCCCACGGCGCCGCTGTGTACTGCGCAAAAATTGTCAGGTTCTTTGCCTCAAGGTCATAGAACGTCTCCCAGGAGGGACGCACGAAATTTGTTGTCGCCATTACAACGACTGGGGCGTACTTGTGCGTCTTGAATATAGCTACGGGCATGCCGGACTGTACGACGAGGGTCTCGTCGTCCTCAAGCTCTTTTAGGCTCTTTACGATGGCATGGTACGACTCCCAGTTGCGTGCGCATTTCCCGTTGCCTCCGTAGATGATGAGTTTCTCCGGATGCTCGGCGTTTTCCATGTTGTTCTCAAGCATGCGGAGTATGGTCTCCTGCCGCCATCCCTTACACCGCAGCGTGTCGCCGCGCTGTGCCTTCACTTCATACAGAATCTTCGCGTTTCCGGCCATTTTAAGAATCTCTCCTTTTTGTTCTGACGCCTATAGTGGCATCATAAAATTCTCTATGGCAGGATATTATCCCTAGAGTATCAAAGATTCATCAATGCTGTCTGACGTGCGTCGCGGGCACATAAGATATTTTTGATATTCGTTTGCTGCGCCGCAAATAAAGAAAGCCCCGGCGCCATGGCGTCCGGGGGCTTTCTTTATTTGCTGATATGGCCGAAACTGCGAAAAGGCGTACCGCCCGTGCTATTGCGGTGTTCCGGCCGCTCCCGCGGCAGGGGATCCCTCAGTGCCGGAAGGCTGTGTCGTTGTTTCATCTGTTGCCGCCGCGGAGGATTCCGGCAGAGGCAGGTAGACATCAGGCGCTCCTTCGGCAAGCGCCGGCAGCGAGATCATGAGCCTTGGCGCCGTTTTGAAATTGAATGAGCGTTCCGCTGTTTTTATGACCTGCTCTGTCTCCTCGTCCACTATGTCAACTTTTATTTTATGATTAGGGCCGCTGACTTTAACGACGTCGCGGTCGTCCTCGTAAAGTTCGATGGAACTATCTTCCTTGCCGTCCACGGTGACGATCATGTATTTGGCGGCTTCGTAAGTCTTTCCGCCGATATCGGCCGTTTTGTTGTCAAGCAGGATCTCATGCTCCTTGCCTATATAGTATAAACCGAAGCCGAGCGCCACCAAAAGGACGACCAGAGAGAGCCTTATTGCGAACCTTTTCCTGTCGATGTTCCCTAATGTCATCGCTTATTCTCCTCTCAGGCTGCGGCGGGCCTCTGCCCTTTCCCGCATACGCCGCCACGCGTGAAGCACCAGGGCAAGCGCAATGATGCCGTATGACACGAACACCCGGAAGTACTCTCCAAGCTGTGCTTGGCCGATAAGTTCTTTGCCTGCCATTGGCGAGACGACGAACATGAGGTGGAACAGCATTACGCCGACGAAGACGTTCGTTATAGTGGCTCGGCTTACCGATGCCCCACCTATCAGAAGCGCCGCTATCGCGAACATTCCGGCCTGGTCGTGGCTGTTGTAAGTGTTCATAGTGCCTATGTTCTGAAGGAAGATTATCTGTCCGAAGCAAGCAAGCACCGTGGAGATAACTATAGCGATGATCCTGGTGCGTTCAACTGGTATGCCGGCTTCCTCGGCGACCTTCATGTCCTGTCCGAGCGCGCGCATGTCCTGCCCTAGTTTTGTGTTGCGGAACCAGACTATGAAGATGCAGAAGATCCCTATGAATATGAATGTTGCGACCGGAACGTCTATGGATGCTATCCGAATCGGCACGAGGTTGTCGAGCGCATGTCTCAGCCCCGTTAGGTTTATCGCGTTGCGGATGCCGTAACCGCGCGAAAGGACAAGTTGCGGGTTGTGCACTGGGATTATGCGTCCCATCGTGTACAGCACTATAAGCTGGTACACGCCGTTTATGAAGAATCCTAAGATGTACGACGTGACCATCTCGCGGCCTTTTGCTTTGTTCAGCACGGCACCGCAGATATAGCCCAAGAGGATGGCTATAGGCATTCCTATCAGGGCGGCGAGCATCATGCCGGGCACTCCGGCCACAGCCCAGTCTGTTACGAATATCAGCCCAATCTGTCCCGCCATCGCGCCGAGCACCATTCCGAAGTTAAGGCCCATGCCGGCCAAAATCGGAATGAGCAGCGACAGCACGAGGAACGAGTTTCTCGCCAGACGCGTAAGCATCTCCTGCACAAGATATGTCCCGGAGAACCCGGATATCGGAATGGCCACAGCTGAAAGGGCTATGAATATTATCGGTACGGCGTTATTGGCAAGAACGCTTTTTAAGCTAAGAGACCCCTTCTTTTTTTTATCAGCCATCAGCGTTTCACCATCACTTTCCGTGTAAGGGCGTAGAGTATCATGCCGTTACTTACTATTATCCTGATGACCTCAGACATGTCGGTCTGCATGACGCTGTTGATTACGGAAGGTGTCATAGTTAGTATCCCCTGGAAAAGGAAAGTCCCGACCACGACGTTGACCATTGAGGCCTTGTTGACCGACGCGCCTCCCAGCAGAATGGCCGCTACCGCGGGGAAAGCCATATAGAACGGTCCCATGTACAGCTGGATAAAGCCGAAGCTCTGCTCGTACACGAGGATGCCTATTGCGCCGAGCACCGTCGAAAGTATGACTGATATCGTGCGCATACTGTCCACGTCTATGCCGGACGCGCGCGCGAACTCAGGGTTAGAACCCACCGCGGTGACGGCGGTGCCCGTCTTTGTCCTGAAGAAAGCCCACACCAGCAGCACCATGAGGGCGAAGAAGAGGAACATGCCTATAGGCACGTAGAAGAACTCTCCTATCTGTATATTCAAATGTTTGCTCAGCACGTTGAGCCAGAATCCCTCTGTGCTTATCGTTGTCCTGAGCCCCGATCCGCCGTATCCCCATATCATGGTCGGGCTTGTGTAGGGGAGGAGCAGCCACGCCATGCACATGAGAGCCACCGATGAGAAGCCCACGTATGTGGCTATCATCATCTCGTCTCCCTTAACCCTGTTAAGCAGCTGACCATAGAACCATCCGAGCACTACTGCAAGCGGAACCGCTATGCACATTGCTATGAGAAAGCCGGCGCCGCCCCTGACGCCTATCTGAATGGACGTTACCGCGCCCAAAAGGCCCGCTATTATACCGAGCGGAAGCCCGAAGTTGAGCCCGCAGCCGGATTGGATCATAGGCACCATCGCAAGCACAAGCACCCCGTTCATCCCAACGCGCACGAGCGTATCCGAAAGCGACGCGTCGATTCGCACTCCGACGAAAGGCGCAGCCACAAAAAGGGATAGAAGGAAGAGCGCTATTATGATCCTTGGCCATCCGGCAGCCTCGATAAAGGCCGTTATCTGATCTTTCATCCTGTTCACCTGCTGTCCTTTAGTAAGTTTCAGCTGCGGATTCTTCCGCAACATGCCCCAGCATAAGGAGGCCGAACTCTTCGGCCGGACATTTGGCCGGCAATATGCCGGAGACTTTGCCTTCGTTTATGATCGCTATCCGGTCGCAGATGGATCTGAGTTCCTCAAGCTCGGACGAAGTCATGATTATCGTGGTCCCGGACTCTTTGTTCACCCTGCGCAGTGTGTCCAGCACGAGCTTTTTAGCTCCTACATCTATGCCTCGCGTTGGCTCTGACACGAAAAGTATCTCAGGCTCTACCGCGAAAGCCTTGGCAAGACATACTTTCTGCTGGTTTCCTCCTGAAAGCTCTACAGCCCTCTGTTTTGGCCCGGTACAGCGAATTTCAAGAGCCTTTATAAACTCAAGCGTGCACTCCTCGATCGCCTTGTCGTCGCGCCACTTCACCAGGCCGCCCATTAAATTTTTAATAAATTTTTCATGTACCTGGAGGGCGGTAAACGTGATATTCCAGTCTATTCCCTCGTCAAGCAGCAATCCTACGCCGCGGCGGTCCTCCGATACGAACGCCATGCCCTCTTTAAGCGACGCGTGAGGGTCGTTCAGCTTTATCTCTTTTCCCCTTAGGAATACCTTGCCGCCCGAGATATAAAGCCCCATTATGCCGTTGGATATGCCGACCTTGCCCTGTCCGGCTAGCCCGCCGAGCCCAAAGATCTCGCCGCGGCGGACCTCGAACGATACGTCCCTTACGGTCTCTCCCGGCATGTCGACCCAGAGGTGCTCCACTTTGAGTATTGTCTCGCCCTCTTCACTTTCCTCTTTGCACGTGCCGGCGCCGTCCATGGATACCTGCCTGCCAACCATCCAGCTTGCTATCTGCCTGATGTTTGTGTCCTTAGTCCTTGCTTCCTGGATAACATGTCCGTCGCGGAGCACTATGAGCTTGTCGCACAGGTCGATGATCTCCTGAAGTCTGTGCGATATAAAGATTATGGCGATGCCTTGGGCGGCCAATTTTTTCAAAGCGTCGATGAGCACCGTAGCCTCAGACTCCGCAAGCACGGCGGTCGGCTCGTCGAGGACTAGGAGGCGTGTTTTTTCACGGTCGATCTCACGGGCTATCTCCGTAAACTGCTTGTGCCCTACCGGCATTTCGCTGATCAGCGTTTCGGGGTTGAGGTCGACTCCAAGTTTGTCTATAGCTGTTTTGGCGCGGCTGCGCATTGTCGGCCTGTCCAGCGTCCTGAGCCTTTCGCCGAAGACCTCGACCAGGGGATTGTAATTTGTGGACTCCCTGTTCAGGAGAATGTTTTCAGTGGCGGTAAAACCCGGGATCAGCGAAAATTCCTGATGTACCATCCCGATGCCGGCATTTAGCGCATCGAAGGGGTTTTGGAAGCGGACCTCCTCACCGTTGATGAACATCTTGCCCTCATATCCCCCTGTCTCGTTTATGACGGACATTCCAAACAGTATGTTCATCAAAGTAGATTTACCCGCGCCGTTCTCGCCGACCAACCCGAGTATCTCTCCCGGCATCAGCGAAAAACTGACGTCGGTAAGCACTCTGTTGCCGAAGTATTCCTTTCCGATATTTTCCATCCTCAAAAGAGGCACTGCAGACATTCACTTCACCTCATCTCCCGGGCCGAAGAAAGACTGCCCGGGGCAGATTGTTTATCTTGGGCGGATATAGCTGTAAATGAAAAGCGTTTGTCGCCGGTCATACTTATAAATATGCCGTAATCACGCACAACGACATAATATTATACATGTTTTTCGGTTTTTCAGGAATATAAAAACGGTATGGCCAACATGTCATCACTGTCTTTAAAATGTTCGAAGCACTTGCCCCGCTGAACGGCGTCCCGTGCCGCTCCTGCGCGATGCTTATGGGTTAAAAGCCTGTGCCGGCAAACATCCCATAAAGGCCGGATCCGCAAGCCCCGCACAATATGCGGATCCGGCCATAGTTCGCCGCTAAAATCGCGCGGCTATTTTATTTTGAGATATTTTTCGGGTACTTTGATGCTCGTGACTTTCATGTACCCCTTGCCAAAGATGTAAGTATCCTCGTAAACGAGCGTGAGCTTCTTATTCTTGACTCCCTTTGCCACGTCGTAGTAGGGAGCTCCGTTCCATGCTGCACCGGGGGTATACTTGTCGTAGCACTTCCAGAGATCCTTGAGGTTGTAGAGTTTAGCCTGTTTTTCTGTTATGCGCTTGCCGTATTCCGTAAGCGCGCAGACTGTGCTCCATCCGTAAGAGTAGGGCCATGTGCCCATGCGGCCCTTGCCGCCGGCCTTTATTACAGCGGCCTCCACCTTTTTCATAATGGCGGGCCAGTTGCCTGCCTCTTTCTTAAGGTCTATGCCGAACGCTCCGGGATATCCCATGAGCGGCGACGGAAGGTCCGGTTCCACGAAGATGGCTCCGCACTTGGCGACCTGCTTAAGAAGCGGTTCTGTCTGAGCGTCGTTGGTGCAGAAGAAAGCAGTGTCCTTGCCGTATTTCTGGACCCACGCAGGTACTTTTTCAAGTATGAACTGCTGCGCTCCGGCCACGCCTACGTCGCTGACAGGGTCAGGCGCCGTCTCAAAGGCGAACTTAATTCCCAGGTCCTTGCACGCCTGCTCCATTATCGCGCGGCGGCGCGAGAGGAGCTCGTAGCTCATATGGCGCGGGAACGAAATATGGACGAAAGTCTTGGCCCCAAGCTCTTTGGCCGTGTGTATGATGAGGTATCCGCGCATGATATTGTCGACCCCTATAGCAAAGTCGGCGGTGCTGGTGATGACCATCGGGTCTTCCTGAGGCTCGCCCGCGAAGCAGAGGATATCGGGTCTCTTTTCTTTCACCCTGCGGAACGCCTCTGTGGTCCCGGGGATAGCGTCGTCTACCACTATGACCTTAAGCTTCGGGTCGTCGGCAAGCCCGACTATCTGCGATATCGTGGTCTCCATCTCCGACATGAAGTTGTCAGGCATTGTGACGTGGCGTATCATACCGCCGTTTGCGACATCTCCGTATTCCTTGGTCATACGCTCGGCGCCGCGGTATGTGTCCTCCGCCTGCGAAACCGTCAACGTGGCGATGCCGATGTGGAAAGGAGCCGCCGCCAGGGCCGCGCCGCAAAACAGAACGGTAAGCGCCATGGCAAGCGCAAAACATAGAGCCGATTTCTTCATTAACCTTCTCCCCCTCAGAAAAATATAAATTGATATATTAGAAGCGGATATTTTAAGGGAAACATCCAACCCCCCAACAAGGCCTTGCCAAGCATTACCTGCTTCGTACATCCGGACATCCGTCCATAATGATATTCTTAAGGACGGAAATGTCAATTGTAAATGAAAGATGTGACGAATGATAAATATTAACGGCTCTGATATATCTTATAGGCAAAAAAATCCCCTGCAATAAGAGCCCCTTGCGGATATTGCTTCTCACAAAGGGCTCCTTTATCGCTTATGTATATTTACAGCATGTATATGCGGCTTATTATTTAGTGCCGAGCTTAATCTTGGAGTACTTGTCCGGTACCTTTACGTCTGTGCAGTGCATGTAGCCTCTGCCGAAGATGTAGGTGTCCTGATAGATCAGCATCAGGTTCTTTTTCGTCACGCCTGTTCCGAGGTCGGTGTAGTAATTGCCGTTCCATTTAGCCCCGGGAGTGTATGCCGCATAACATGCCATGAGGTCTTTTTTGCTGTTCAGCTTGGCTTTGCCCTCGACGATGCGCTTGCCGAACTCGGCGAGTGCCGCGCTGTTGGTGTAGCCGTACGAGTATGCCCACGTCCCCATGCGGCCCTTGGCGCCTGCCGCGATGACTGCCTTTTCAACTTTTTTCAGTATTACGGGCCAGTTGCCAGCCTCTTTCGTCAGGTCTATGCCGAACGCTCCGGGATATCCCATGAGCGGCGAGGGGAGGTCTGCTTCGATGAAGTAGCCGCCGTATTTGGCCAGCTGCTTGAGCAGCGGCTCGGTATGTGCGTCGTTGGTGCAGAAGAACGCGGTGTTTTTGCCGTATTTTTTAACCCACGCGGGGGTCTTCTCAAGTATGAACTGCTGCGCGCCGGCGACGCCTACGTCGCTCGTTGGGTCAGGGGCTGTCTCGAACACGAACTTGATGCCGAGATCCTTGCACGCCTGCTCCATTATAGCGCGGCGGCGCCCGAGCGTCTCATAGCTCATGTGGCGCGGGAACGAAATATGAACGAATGTCTTGCAGCCGAGCTCCTTGGCCGTGTGTATGATGAGGTAGCCGCGCGAGACGAAGTCGGCGTTGATAGCCATGTCCGCCACCGAAGTTATGACGTTCGGGTCCTCGTGCGCCTCCCCGGCGAAGCATAGGATGTCAGGGCGCTTCTCTTTGATGCGGCGAAATCCTTCAGACGTGCCTGGGATCGCCTGGTTCACGACTACGACCTTCATCTTGGGGTCGTCGGCGAGGCCCGCTATCTGAGCTATCGTCGTTTCCATCTCGGACATGAAGTTATCCGGATATGTGAGGTGCTTGATCATGCCGCCCTTTGAGACGTCGCCGTACTTCTGGATTGCGAGTTCCGCCCCGCGCAGGTCGTCTTCACTCTGAGAAACCGTACCGGTGACTATGCCGATGTGGAACGGCGCCGCGGCGAACGCGGACGCGGCGATGAGCATCGTCGCCAACGCGGCCAAGAAAAGAACAAAAACTCGTTTCTTCATTGCGTTTCCCCCTTGTGTTTTAAAATATTGTTTCTGGAAAGAAGCAGTGCGTTGCAAAACAAAGCTTAAAAGCCATCTCAACCTTTTCTTGTGAGCATGACAGCTAAATTGTATTACCCTCCAATGCGGGTGTCAATGTGAGGGAAAGATATTTAACGCATCCAAAGGCAGGTTACGCATATACTTCATTTCTGTAAATTTTTATTCGGCGCTTTCCGGTTTGGGATAGTAACTCACCTTGCCGGTCATTTCCGTTATGTCAATCCTGATTACGGCGGTGGCCTCAAGCACTCTGTCCGGCATCGGCTCTGTCGGGCCGTCGTAATGGCGCATGAGCAGCTTCATAGCCTCTTTCTTCTCTGAGACGTCCTCGACGAAATGGGCCACGCCGTAGCCGGTAACGCTGCGGTACTTCATGCTGAACTCAGACGGGTCGTTCTCGCACCTGACGATTTCCGCGTCAACCGTGACGTTGAAGCAGACCTTGGGGTTTGTTTTAAGCATGTCTATCTTTTTCCCTGCTTTTGCGCCGTGGATGACGATAAACCCGTTTCCCAGGGCGTAGTTCATGGGTAAAACGTAAGGCCACCCTCCTGCCGCGCACATCGCGAGCTCAAGCCATATGCCATCATTCAGCACCTGTTCCATCCATTTTACGGACGTGACCTCTTTGTCTTTTCTTCTCATTTCCGGCACTCCCCCCCGGAACATTATATACTGAATATATTGAAATTTCTTACATAAATCCGTGAGGACAAAAAGAATGTATAAAGACGCACCAGAAATTGCGCGGCAGCCCTGAATAGGCTGCCGCGCGGGCTTCGTAATCTTTTGCCGGCCGTTATACGCGCACCGGGATTCCTTGGCAGCGCAGGTATTGCTTCAGCTGAGGGATGGATATTTCATTGTAATGGAACAAGGAGGCGGCCAGCGCGGCATCCGCGTGCCCCTTCCGGAAAGCGTCGCAGAAGTGCTCATATGTGCCGGCGCCCCCTGATGCTATGACCGGGACGCCAACTCTTAAGCTTACGGCCGCCGTAAGCTCTATGTCGTAACCGGCCTTTGTGCCGTCCCTGTCTATGCTTGTGAGAAGGATCTCTCCGGCTCCGAGGTTTTCGGCCTTCATTGCCCAGCCTACGGCGTCCATGTGTTCCGCTTTGCGCCCGCCCTCAGTGTGGACCTCCCAGTATCCGTCGCCCCTGCGCTTCGCGTCGATCGCGACGACGATGCATTGGCTGCCGAACGCGGCCGCCCCCTCTTTTATCAGCGACGGATTTTTTACCGCAGCTGAGTTGAGGGATACCTTGTCGGCGCCGGAGCGCAGAATTGCCCTTATGTCCTCTGTAGTGCGTATGCCGCCGCCCACCGTTATCGGGATGGATACCTTCGACGCGACGCGGCGGACCAGATCCGCCACAGTATCCCGCAAATCGCTTGTGGCCGTTATGTCGAGAAAGACTATCTCGTCGGCCCCGGCATCCTGGTATGCGAGAGCGCACTCTACAGGATCCCCCGCGTCGCGCAGCCCTACGAAGTTGACTCCCTTGACCACCCTGCCATCCTTTATATCAAGGCATGGTATTATCCTCTGTGCAAACATCATATGACACCTCCTGCAATCTCCGTGAAACGTTTTAATATTGACAGCCCCGCCGCTCCGCTTTTTTCGGGATGAAACTGGCAGCCAAAGACGCTGTCCCTTTCGACGGCCGCGTCGAACTCTATCCCGTATTCCGACAGGGCCGCAACATCCTCTCTTCTTTGCGCTCTTACGTAGAACGAATGAACGAAATACATATGTGTGCCGTCAGGGGTCTGCCCAAGCAGCCGGCTCTCTTTGCATTTCTTTATTGAGTTCCATCCCATGTGAGGAACCTTAAGCCCTGCCTGCTGAGGCAGCCTCAGCACTTTCCCAGGCAATATGCCAAGCCCGGCCGTGCCCGGGCTCTCCTCGCTTGTTTCAAAGAAAAGCTGCATGCCGGCGCAGATGCCAAGAAGCGGCTTGCCGATGGCAACGAGGTTTCTTATGGCGGAGGCCAGGCCACGTTTGTTTATCTCGGACATGGCGCTTGCGAAAGCCCCAACGCCGGGAAGAATAACCCCGTCGGCTGATATCATCTCTTCTGTGCCTGCGGCCACGGTATTTGGGCAGCCTATGCAGTCAAGAGCGTTGCGAACGCTCTGCAGATTGCCCGCGCCATAATCTATCACCGCAATCATCGGTTAGACCCCCTGTGTCTTGATTCAAGCTCTTTAAGCACTTCGCCGAACGGCACGCCCACAGATATGCACGCCACCAACAGATGATAGAGCAGGTCTGCCGCCTCGGATCTGAATCCGTCTCTGTCGCCTGTCGCGGCTGCGATGGCGGTTTCAACCCCTTCTTCTCCGACCTTCTGGGCCGTGCGCGATGCACCCTGCGACAAAAGCCTTGCGGTATAACTTTCGTCTGTGCTGTCATCCTTGCGTCTGTTAAGGTACATCCAGAGGCGCCCCAGAAACGTCGATTCTGTCGAATCTTTAGCGCCCCATAGCGAGCGGTAAAAACATGTGCGTTCGCCGGTGTGGCATGCAGGCCCGCAAGGTTCGACGATGGCCAGGATGGTGTCTCCGTCGCAGTCCAGCCTAAGCTCTATGACACGCATTACGTTGCCGCTCGTCTCGCCCTTGCGCCAGAGCTTTTTGCGCGAGCGGCTCCAGAGCACGAGGTCGCCGCACTCTGCGGTCATCCTCAGTGATTCGGCGTTTGCCCAGGCTGTCATTAAAACCTCCGCGCTCGTGTGATCCTGCACAACCACGGTGACGAGCCCGTTCTCATCGAATTTGACGGACTTTGTGTCTATGCCGGCCATCTCAGTAGGCCTCGTTCCGTGCGGCATCAAGGGCTTGCGCGAGAGTGATGCCGCCTTCGTATAAGCTTTTGCCTATTACGGCCCCTGCCACGCCTATATTGGCCAGCGCCGCTATGTCCTCAGCCGAAGTTATTCCGCCGGCTGCCACAATGTCGTACCCTTCGCCCAGAAGCGGCTTGTAGAAATCTGCGTCGGCCCCGCGCATGAGGCCGTCGCGCTCTGTATTCGTCACAAGAAATGCAGTGAAGCCCGCACCGCGCATGCTTTTTATAACTTCGGACGGGGCGAGGTCCGTTTTTTGGAGCCAACCCGAGTGTACTACGCGGCCTTTCCTGACATCGATGGCCGGCATCACCCTGCTGCCGAACATGTCCGCTATGCTGCCTGCGGCGTTTGGTTCTGCAAATAGAAGACTCCCCACCATGACCCTTTGGGCTCCGGAATCAAGAGCTGCGGCTATACCTTGTCTTGAGCGCAAGCCTCCTCCATACTGTACGAACAGACCAAGCCCCGCTATGCGGGCAAGCTCGTCCAGGTGGCGCGGCTCTCCAGCCTCAGCTCCCTCGAGATCCACCACATGTATATATCTGCAGCCGGCGTCTCGAAAATTCTTTGCCGTGTCTAAGGGGTTGCCGTAAAATGTTTTTTTTGCGAAGTTCCCCTCCTTGAGCCGCACGACCCTCCCGCCGTAAAGATCGATCGCAGGGAAAATTATCAAAGCCAGACCCCCTTTGTGCTTGGTTCGCATAAAGCTGGCATAAGCGCCTGTTTGAGCGCCATGCCGATGCCCTTAAACACCGCCTCTGACGCGTGGTGTGAGTTGTCAGCCGCAAGAATCGCTATGTGCAGGGTTATCCCTCCTTCGCGTGCGAGGGCGTTGAAGAATTCGGGAATCAGCTCGAGGTCGAAATCGCCGCACCTCTCGGTCACGAACGAACCGCTCCAGTAGACGCCGCCGCGGCCGCTTATGTCGAGCGCCACGCGAGCGAGCGAGCCATCCATCGGGAGCAGGCACCATCCGTACCTGAGGATCGGGGATACCCCGGCTATCTCGCGAAGCGCGCGCCCAAGGCAGATCCCGATGTCCTCGACGAGATGATGGTAGTCGACCTCAACGTCGCCCCTCGCCTTCAGGGAGAGCCCCAAGCCCGCCCTGTGGCACATGAGGTCCAGCATATGCGAGAAAAAGCCGCAGCCTATGTCGATCTTCCTTTCATCCCCCGGATATGCCAAGACCATCGAGATATTTGTCTCCCTGGTGTTGCGCGTGATTTCTGCCTCCATATAGATCACACAGCTCCTTTTATGTAGTTTTCTATGGCTTTCACTACGCCGGATATCAGGCGCCAGCGAAGCTGCACGGACCCTTGCCCCGAGACCAGGCGAAGAGACACCGTCTCCGTCTCCTTTATTACGGTGAGCCCGTTGGCGCGCAGGGTGCTCCCGGTCTGAACGATATCAAATATGCAGTCGCTCAGGCCCAAAGCCGGTGCCAGCTCGACAGAACCGTTCAGCTTCAGGATCTTTATCTGTACCCCCCACGAGTCAAACGTCCTCTCCGCTATCCTCGCGTATCTTGTGGCTACTTTTATCCCCATCAGGCCGCATGTGTTACCGTCGAACTTGGCGGCAAACTCAGCCGGCCCGGCTACCGCCATAAAGCACTTGCCGCGTCCGGTGTCCAATATCTCGGCAAGGGATATGCCTGACTCGGCGATAACGTCGCTGCCTGCGATAGCAAGATCTGCGGCGCCGTAATGTGCCATCGCGGGGACGTCCGATGGTTTGGAAAGCAGATAGCGAAAAATCCCGTCCTCAATGACGAGATTGCGCCCCGGATTTTTCAATTTTTCTACGGGCAGCCCAGCCCCAGCCAGTATTTCTATGCAGTTTTGCAGCGAACGTCCTGTCGGCAGCGCAAACGTCAGCATGATGTCACCTCCTGTTCGGCTTCAGACAGTTCTTTTTCTTCTCCGCTCTGAAGCGACAGAGCTTTTTTAGAGGAGATGTCAACCCACCATTTATATTTCCTGACCCTGGCGACCCTCTGCGATTCAAGGCGGTCGCTGTTCCAGCTGAACTCAAAAGGCACGCCTTTCCGCGAGAGACCATCAGCGTAACGCAGCCCCTCGGCTGGGTCGCAGTTGCCGCACCACAGCATTATCTTCGGGATTGCCGGCCCATCCGTGCAGTGTTCCGCAAGCTCCTTAAGGTTAAGGGCGAAGCCCGCGGCCTCCCCCGTTATCCCGACTTTGGCGAGCAGCCCGTCGTAGCGTCCGCCGCCGCCCAAGAGCGTCCCAGAGATCGAGGAGTACGCGTTGAATATCGGGCCGCTGTAATAACCCAGATCACGTACGAACCCCAGGTCAACGCGCAACCTATCGGCGTAGCCGAGCTTAGAGAGGGAGTCGCAGAGACGCTTAAGCGGCATCAGCACCTGTGGCTCGCGCAGCATGCGCATCGCGTCGCCTATCACGGACCTGTCGCCCTTTAAAGACGGCAGGGCGCGCAGAAGCTCGAGTTCCGCCTCATCGACGCAAAGACCGTCCAGTATGTCAGCGTATGTGGTGTAAGAGCCGTTTTGCAGCGCGCCGACAAGGGATTCTTTGGTCTCTGCCGATAATCCTTCGAAAAACTTTGACATCACGGACATATCGCCAAGGACCACAGTAGAATCCTCTATCGAAAGAGCATCTAGCACCCGAAGCAAAAGCGACACTACCTCGACGTCGGCGCCGGCGCCTTCCCATCCTATGAGCTCAACGCCGACCTGGTTTTCCTCAAGGTTATTTCTGGGGGGAGGCGAAACGTAGAACACGCGCTCCGCGTACGAAATGCGCAGAGGGCGCTCGTCGTCGTCAAAATGGCTGCTGAGATATGTAACTGCCGAAAGGGTAAGGTCCCCGCGCAGGACGCATGGCTCGCCGAAAGGAGAAGTCAGCGCTATCAGCCGCCTGGCCCTCGGCAGAGAGATCTTCTCCCACACATCCTCGATAAGCTGAAGCCCGGCCGGGCTGAATGGTCTGTAACCGTAGCTCGCAAACAGATCAAGAGACTTGTTGCGGCAGTACTCTAGCTTTGCCGCTGCTGTGCCGCCGATATTGCTGCAACCCTTGGGAGTTTTGTTCATAAAAAGACCCCGTTTCATATAATTGACCGTTTTACTTAGCTAAAATGATAGCTTGATATTTCAACGTGTAGGCTATATAATATCACGCGTTTATCTGTTTTGCAAATCCGGAGGTTTTTTTCGTGAGAAATATCATTTGCCCCGACGCGCTTATATTTGACATAGACGGAGTACTGCTGGACGTCAGGCGCTCTTTCCCGGAAGTGATAAGGAGGTGCGTCCTTCACGGCTGGGAGATGTTCTGCGGCGGAGTGTCTGACTCTGAAGGCTATACACAAGAGCACGAGAGGATATTGAAGCGTCACGGGGCGTTCAACGACGACTACGATATCGCGTGGACGCTGCTCTGTGTCTGCGCTTACAGCGGCAGAAAGAGGCTGTCCGAAGCGTTCCCGTCAGAGGACGTGCTGGCAGAAGAGCTGAAGACGTTTGAGGGGGATGTAGTTTCATGGGTTACGTGCCGATATGGCGGGCTTGTGCCGCGCCAGTCGGTAAGGTCGTTCTGCGCCGAACTCTATGGCGCCGGAGGGCTTCATCTGCTGGAGACGCCAATGGTCTGCGCGCACTGGAGCAAACTGCCTCTGCCGGTAGGAATATATACGGGCAGGAACGAACTGGAGCTGGAACTCGCAAAAAAGAGCCTGGGCTGGCAGGATTTCCCATCCGCACATGTCGTGCACTCGGACAGCGGAGTTTTAAAGCCCTCGCCGCTTGGGCTTCATATCCTGTGCGAAAGGCTTGGCTCCGACGCGCCGCTGTTCCTTGGCGACACGGCTAGCGATATGAAGGCCCAAATGGCCTTCGGCAAGGGTTTTTTTGCGGCCATAGGCGGACTTCTGCCGGAAGCGCCGCTTGTCTTTAAAGATACGAAGAGCGCGCTCGAAAGCCTTTTGGGCTTTTACACCACACATTAAGGAAGGTAAAGTTCATGGAAAAAGAGAATTCGGATTTTTTTTATAAAATAATCAGACCGTCGGTACGCGGCCTCGAGGCTTATGACCCGGGCCCCGTCCCATCGGGCTGCCTGCGTCTGTCTGCAAACGAGAACAACAGAGGGGTTTCTTCAAAGGCTTACCTCGCAATGGCAGAAGCGCTTAAAGCCGGCAACAGGTATCCTGACAGCAGGTGTGATGAGCTGAGGAAGAAAATAGCTAATTTTCACGGGCTCGACGCGGATCAGATACTTGTGGGCAACGGCCTTGACGGCGTATTCACGCTGCTCGGCCGCGCCATGCTGGACCCGCTTGACGAGGTAATATGCGGGGAACTTACGTTTTCCGTGTACGCGGACACGGCTAAGATAATGGGGGCGGTGCCGGTCTCTGTCTCGATGACGGACGCGATGGCCCTTGATGCCGATGGTTTCATCTGCGCGATAACGGATAAAACAAAGATGATATGTTTCTGCAATCCAAATAACCCTACGGGCACGGCCGCTCCCATCGGGGATATCGTACGGATTCTCGACGCCGTGCCTGAAGACGTAGTCTTTGTGCTCGATGAGGCGTATATAGAGTTCGCGGACGAACCTTTGCCGACAGGCTTAAAGCTGCTTGATAGGTACAGGAACCTGATAGTATGCAGAACTTTCTCTAAGATCTACGGGCTTGCGGGCATGAGGGTCGGATGGATAGCCGCAAACCCGGGGCTTATAAAACATCTGTACAAGGTGCGTGAGCCTTACTGCGTGTCAGCTGCGGCCGCGGCCGGAGCGGCGGCCGCGCTGGACGACAGGGAATTTTTTGATGAAAGCCGCGCCATGCTGGTAGGCGAGAGGGAGAGACTATGCCGTTTCTTCTTTGAAAAGGGGATCCCGTTCGTACCGTCCCAGGGGAACTTCATACTGCTTTCGTCCGCTGAGCTCTTTCCCGCTTTGACAGACGCGCTTTCCAAAAACAACATCGCGGCGCGCCCTCTCTCCTTCCGCGGCGGCAAGGTGCTGCGCGTCTCAGTCGGGCTTCCCGAAGAGAATCTCCTTTTGGAAAAGGCGGTTGAAGAGGCGCTCTGCGGCCGCGCCAGCGGGATGGATGCTTGACATTTGAATGCGGCGTGGCTATAATTTCCCGCAATATGATCGGGGAAGGAGGAACCGCAATGAAATACGGCGCAAACAACATCGGCATTAACATGATGATGTGCATGTGCACCCGAGGCTCCTCTCCTGATTCGGCGGGCGCATAGGGCGCCATTGCTGTAAAAATCAGAGAGACTGGGCCTTGTGCTTAGTCTCTTTTTTTTGCTTTTTTGTTTTTCGCTTCTTTTTTATGAGGGGAGAATTTGTATGATACATATCCGAGGCTTGGGGAAATATTACGACGATATGAAAGTCCTTCAGAATATTTCCTTGGATGTGGAACAGGGCGATGTCTTCGGGATAGTGGGGCACTCCGGAGCTGGCAAGTCCACGCTGCTTAGGTGCCTGAACGGGCTTGAGGGCTACAGCGAGGGGTCCGTGAAGGTTATGGGGCATGAGGTCCGCGACTTGGCGCCGGAAGGACTCAAAGAGCTGCGCCGCGAAATGGGGATGATCTTTCAGAATTTTAACCTCATGAACAGGAAGAACGTCTTTCAAAACGTCATGTTTCCGCTCGAAGTTTGGGGCGTCCCTAAAAAAGAGGCCGCGGCGCGCGTCGAAGAACTTTTGGCGCTTGTGGGCCTCACGGAGAAAAGGGAAGAAAGGATACGCAACTTAAGCGGAGGACAAAAACAGCGCATAGGAATAGCGAGAGCGCTCGCCTTAAGGCCCAAGATACTGCTCTGCGACGAGGCCACATCGGCTCTGGACCCAAAGACCACGATATCCATACTTGAGCTTTTGATGGATATAAACTTAAAGCTTGGCGTCACGATAGTGGTAGTTACTCACCAGATGGAAGTCGTGAAGATGATATGCAATAAGGTGATAGTCTTGGACAGCGGCAGGATCGTAGCGTCCGGCGAGACCGACAAGCTGTTCCTGGCTCCGGGGGAAGAGCTCCGCAAGCTTGTCCGTGACGATTACGCCGTAATCCCCTCCGGAACCAACATAAGGCTCGTCTTTCCGCGCGAGATAGCCAACGAAAGCATAATCACGCGGATGGCGCGCGAACTTGACACTAACTTCTCCGTAGTGGGCGGAAGGATCGAGAGGTATAGGAATGACGTAATAGGGTTCCTCATAATAAACGTAGCCGACGAGGATTTAGACAGGGTCATTGGATGGCTTGAGAAAAACGGTATGATATGGGAGGTGATGAAGGATGGCGAATGAACTTTTATATGCGCTCTGGGAGACGCTGTATATGGTGTTTTTATCGACGTTTTTCTCAGGTGTTTTCGGTTTTGCGCTCGCAATAGTAATGATACTGACGGGGTCGAACGGGCTCAGGCCCAACAGGGCGCTCTATTCTGCGCTTAGCTTTGTCGTGAATTTGCTGAGATCCTTCCCGTTCATTATCCTCATGATCGCGATAATACCTCTTACGAGGCTGATCGTCGGTACTTCGATCGGGAGCACCGCGTCCATAGTTCCGCTCACCATAGCTGCCACCCCGTTTGTGGCCCGCCTCGTGGAGGGGAGCCTGCTTGAGGTTGACCCTGGCGTAGTAGAGGCCGCGCGTTCGTTCGGGGCCAGCGATATGCAGATAGTTTTCGGCGTCATGGTGAGGGAAGCGATGCCGTCGATCGTGCTTAACGGCGCTGTGGTTGCGATAAACCTGCTCGGCTACTCGGCGATGGCCGGCGCGGTAGGCGGCGGCGGACTGGGGGACCTTGCTATCAAATACGGCTATAACAGGTTTCAGACCGACGTGATGGTTTACTCCGTCGTAATTCTCATACTCATAGTCCAGCTCATACAGAGCGCAGGCAACGCGATGTACGAACGTATGAAGTAAGGGGCGTGCGGTTCTGCCGTATGCGGGATGCGCGCTTTTGAACTTAAGGTTTTTTTGAAAAACAAAAAACATATAAAGAGGCCAAAGCCTCAAAAGAGAAAGGAAGAGAGAACATGAAAAAAATAGTATTCGCGCTTTTACTGGCACTGGTCATACCGACGGCGGCCCTTGCCGCAGGCAAGACCATAACGGTCGGGGTCACGCCGTTTCCGCACAAGGACATAATGGTCGTTGTGAAGGGGCTTCTCGCTAAAGAGGGGTACGACCTGCAGATAAAGGAGTTCACCGATTACGTGACGCCCAATGTGGCCCTGGCGGAAAAGAGCCTGGACGCGAACTTCTTCCAGCACGTGCCGTACCTTGAGAACATGAACAAAGAGAAGAACTTAAACCTCGTGTGGGTTGCCAAGGTACACATCGAGCCGCTCGGCCTATATTCAAAGAAGATAAAAAAGTTGAGCGAGCTCAAGCCCGGCTCTCAGATAGCGATACCCAACGACCCGACCAACTGTGCTCGCGCTCTGCGCCTGCTGGAGAAGAACGGGCTTATAAAGGTGAAGGCCGGTGAGATGGTAACGGCGAAGGATATAACCAGTAACCCCAAAAAGATAAAGTTTCGCGAGCTTGACGCCGCGCAGCTGCCGCGAACGCTGGATGATGTCGACGCAGCCGTCATAAACACTAACTTCGCGGTGGAGGCTAAGCTTACGCCCTCAAAAGACGCGATAATAATAGAGGGTAAGGATTCACCCTACGCCAACGTTATAGCCGTGCGCGCCGAGGATAAAAATTCTCCGGCCATCAAGGCGCTTGTGAAGGCCGCCAACTCCAAGGAGGTAAAGGCGTACATACAGAAAAACCTCGTTCCGAAAGGCATATTGCCGGCGTTCTGATAGCCGGCGCCCTTTTTTAGAACATTAAACACCCCGCCGTTTTTGCCGATGCCGATGAGCTTAGTCTGAAACGGCATGACGGCGGGGCCTGTCTTCCGCATCCGGTCTCCTGCCGTTTTTTCATGGCCGTCAGGCCTTAAATTCGTTCCCCGCAGTGTATAATTGTCTGAAATAGCTTTGTTGAGGTGATGTGAATGAGACGGAAAGCGTTGACGGCAATCGTCGTCTTTGTGTTTGCCGCGTTCTGCGGCGCTTCGCTCGCCGCGGATATGGCCGCCGAGTTCAGCGCCAGCTTCATTGAAAGAGATGCCGGGGCCGAACATAAGGGCAAGATATACATAGCAAGCGACATGTCGCGCTATGAAATAGCCGGAAGCGACGAGATAGTGGTCACGCGGCAGGACAAGAAGGTAATGTGGCTTATTTTCCCGAAGGTCAAATGCTACGTTGAGCAGGAGTATTTCGGGGCGCCAAAGCAGAATATAAGCCTCCCGCAGGAGGTTGACACGGGCGACCTTAAACGGGAGTTTTTGGGCTATGAGATGATTGACAGCTACAGGCTCAAGAAATTCATGGTCACGGTGAAGTACAACAAAGGAGAGGCCGTTGACCAGTACTACGAATGGTACCGCGACAACTTCCCGGTGCCGGTAAAGACCCAGTCGTTCGACGGCCTATCATCGTACGAGTACACGAACATAAAGCTTGGCAGGCCAAATATGGAGCTCTTTGCGGAGCCTAAGCGCTACAAGAAGGTGACCATGGAGGAGATCGAGGCTATGGAGGAGAGCGGGAAAATAAAAAGGGAGGATTCTCTTAACTGATAAGGCTTTTGGCTTCGTCATGACATAGCGATGGTCGTTTCTCGCCTGTGTCCGATGTTTGCCCCGGGCTTTGCTGTGCGTGCCGTGTGACAAAAAGGGGGTTTTATGTATGTTTGACATCGTAGTGGTCGAATCGGAGGTGCGCGATCTGCATCTTCTCATGAACGAAGTCGGCAGGGTCAGGTTCGGCGATCCGCTGAACAGCTACACTGATGAGGAAGAGCTGATATCGCTTATAAAGGATGCCGACGCGGTTGTGTGCACCGCAAGAGGGCGGTTTACCGGGAAAGTGATCTCCTCCGCAAAGAATCTCAAGATAATAGCCAAATGCGGTTCCGCGCCGAACAACGTCGATATCAAAACCGCCACAGAGTGTGGCGTAGCCGTGACCTATACGCCGGGCGCAAACCGGATAAGCGTCGCGGAGCACGCGCTTACGCTTATGATGGCCCTTCTGAAATTGCTTCCGCAATCCATGAAGAGGCTCAGGAACGGCCAATGGAAAGGCGAGGATTTTCAGGCTGCCGAACTCACCGGCAAGACTGTTGGGATAATAGGATTTGGCCAGGCGGGCTCTGCTTTGGCCCGACTTCTTGGCGTTTTCGGCGTGAATCTGTTATGTTTCGACCCATATGCCGACGAAAAGCAGCTGATAGAGGCGGGCGCCAAGCCGGCCGATTTGGATACGCTGCTCGAAGTAAGCGATATAGTCTCCATTCATTGTCAGCTCAACGAAGAGACCCGACATATCATTAACAGAGACAGGCTTGGGAAAATGAAAAAAAGCGCGATCTTAATCAACACGGCAAGAGGGGCGCTTGTGGACGAGGACGCGCTGCTTGAGGCCCTGCGCGACGGATGGATCATGGGGGCGGGCATCGATGTTTACGGCATTGAACCGGCTTTAAAGGACAACCCTTTATTTTATTTAGACAATGTCGCAGCGACGCCGCACTTAGCCGGATGGACAAAGGAGTGCCTGGCGAGGGAGTCAGCGGGGACATCCCAGGCCGTCATTAAGATGCTCAAGGGACAGGCGCCTGACAACGTCCTGAACCCGGATTACGTGAAGTTTGTAAAACGGCTGTAACTGCTATCCTCTTGTAAAATGCCTGCGCTTTTTGCTTTGTAACGCGGAAAGGACGGATGATATTCCTGTGCAGCCTGATTTTATGAAATTAGCTCTTTTAGAGAAAAAGTGGCTCGTCGATATCAGGAGGGACATACACAGTCACCCTGAGACCGGCTTTGAGCTTGTGCGGACATCGGCCTTGGTGGAGAGCGTACTCGACGGGCTTGGTGTGAGCCATAGGCGTGCCGCGGCCACAGGGGTCGTAGGCAGGCTAAACGGTGTACTGAGCGGTCCCGTCGTCGGGTTTAGGGCCGATATGGACGCAATTGAGGCTGTAGACGAAAAGAGCGTGCCATATGCATCGTCCGTTGCCGGCAAGGTCCATGCCTGCGGACATGATGCTCACACTGCCATGCTGCTTGGGGCGGCCAAGATTTTATCAAGGCTTAGGGATGACATTGCCGGCGAGGTCCGTTTTTTCTTCGAGCCTGCAGAGGAGACGGTCGGCGGGGCGTTGCCGATGATAAAGGAAGGAGCGACGGAGGACCCCGATGTCGACGCGGTATTTGGACTGCATGTCGCGCCCGAATATCCTACGGGGAGCATAGGCCTGTCGTTTGGAAAATTGTATGCCTCTTCCGATATGTTCGACATTGAGATAGCCGGGAGGGGAAGCCATGGGGCGGCCCCGCACCTTGGTGTGGACGCGCTTGCGGCAGGTTGTCAGGTGGTTTCCGTACTGCAGCAGATCACAAGCAGGGAGGCAGATCCTCTGGACCCATTAGTCGTTACTGTCGGCACTTTCAGGGCGGGCTCACAGAGAAACGTCATAGCTTCGAAGGCCGAGATGGAGGGGATAATAAGGACGCTAAATCCAGCCACACGTTTGTGGGCCAGAAAGAGGGTGCGCGAAGTGGCAGAAGGTGTGGCGTCCGCGCTCGGAGCTAAGGCGAGCCTGCGCATTACGGAAGGCTATCCCTGTCTTGTAAACGACGCCGGATTGGCCGCATTTGTGCAATCGGCGGCGGTAGGGCTTTTAGGCCCGGGCTGCGTGCATATCATGGAGAAGCCGGCTATGGCCGTCGACGATTTCGCCTATTTCATAGAGAAGAGGCCAGGTGTCATGTTTATGCTAGGCGTCGGCAACGCCGAGAAGAAGACTGATTTTCCGCTGCACAGCGGTATGTTCGACATAGACGAAGACTGCCTGCCTATAGGGGCGGCGCTGCTGGCGAAGATAGCGTATGACTTTGTGAGATCCGCAACGAGGGAGGACGCCTAAACTAAGACGTCCTTGCTCTGCGTAAAAACATCGCTGTTCGTGAGTTTTGGCTTGAGGCGGCTTGTCGGCGGTTCAGACGCTCTGCCGGCGCCCGTCCATGTAAATCTTCATAGATATCGGGTTCATTTTAAAGCAGCAAACGTACGCGTCCTTGGAATAAAAGCGCCTGAATCCTTCCGTGAGATTTTTCATAACCCGGCCCCTTTATCCATAGTGCAGCGCAGCTTTTCGATGTCGCGCGGAGTGTTGAGATTTAAAAACGAGTTTTCGTACCCGCGATAATTTTTAAAAAGCTCTTCCCTGACTATGGTGAGCCTCACTTCGTCGTAAAACAGTTTAATTTTACGGTCCCCCCTCGCAATGGCGCGTTCAGCGGCTGAGGCGCAGGCGCGTCCGTAAAACGCGTGCAGAGGCTCGATATATCCCCCGTATTCCGCTACGACCGCATCCGTACCTCGTTTGCAAAAGTGCCTCATCCTCTCTATGACGTCTTCCATCGGGGACGGCATGTCGCACCCGAGTAAAAAACCCCACTCCTCTTTCATGACAGTAAGCCCTGCGCGCAGCCCCTCAAGCGGCCCTATCCCAGATTTTTTGTCCTCCGTGACGCGCACGTCCCATCGCGCCAGCAGATGAGAAAGCCTCTTTGACACAAAAGCCCCGTTGCCTTTCGCAACGATGAGGATAACCTCGTTAAACAGTCCGGCTATGGCGTTCAGAGTCTTCTCCAACAGCAACGAGCCTTCGAACTCAAGATAAAGCTTGTTCCCGCCGCCCATGCGCGAGCCGCGTCCGCCTGCAAGCAGCAAAAGCGAGGCGGCCGGCCGGCGGACCCGTGCCATCCCGCCGGACTTTGCAGCGTTTGCAGGATTATCTTTGAAAACGCGCGCCATAGCTATCTATTGCTTTTCGCTGAGCTTATCGGCAAAGACTATGTAATAAAGGACCGCTACGAAGAGTATGCCGCCTATCATATTGCCTATAGTGACAGGGATTATATTGGCCCAGTAGCCGGATACATTGAGGTGCGCCAGTTTTTCGGGTGCGACTGCGGCAAGCTCGGATACGGCCGGATCGCCCTTGACGAAGATCCCCAGCGTTATGAAGTACATATTGGCGACGCTGTGCTCAAATCCCATCGTGACAAAGGCTGATATGGGGACGAGGCAGCATATGTACTTGCTGATCACGTCCATCGCGGAATATGACATCCAGACCGCCATTACGACCAGCCAGTTGCAGAGGATCCCGCGCAGAAGCGCGGCTGTAAACGGGATGTTCACCTTCAAGGCGGCGATCTTAAGCGCGTTGGCCCCGACGGCGCCTGTGGCAAGCCCGCTGTTGCAGATCATCCACGCGAAAAAAATAGAGCCCGCCATGTTGGCGATGTACACTACGATCCAGTTTTTCAGCACCTTGCCGTAAGATACGCATCCGGACAGCGCCCCTATCGGCATCAGGCAATTGCCAGTGAAGAGCTCTGCGCCGCCGACTACGACTAGCATAAGGCCCACGGGGAAGACAAGCCCTCCGAGCATTTTGGATATGCCGACCCCTGCGAACTGCGCCGCGTCCTGTGTGACGGTGGTCATCAGGAACCCGCCGAATGCGATATATACGCCGGCAAGGAAACCCATGACAGACATCGCGGTTATCGTCATGTCCCCCTTAGCGGCAGACACAGCGCAAGCGTTTCTGGCAATTTCAACGGGTGGTTTAAAATTCATAGCTATTCCTCCATTTTTTATGGCGCAGCATGCGCGCCGGATCTTATCGGGCCTTCCTGAATCTATTCTGAAATTATTCGCCGCCGTGCTGATATTTTCACCGCAGATCATGTCTTTTCTTGTCCGCGAAAATTAAGACATGTCAGACTGTTTTATCGGCGCACGCAGGGCATTTCCTGCCTTCCTCAGCGTCGAAGCTCATGGCCGGGGCGTTTGCGGCTATAAGCATGAGCCCTTTATTAAGATGCCTTGTCATAGCCTCTCGGGCCTTGGCCGGCCTTCTTTGGATTATATAGCTGATTATCTCCTCCTGGTCGCGTATCAAATCCGAGATGTCAACAGGCGACATGGAGTCGAACCTTGACCTCTGAGCCGATATCTCGGCCTGTATTGAGGAGAGCAGGCGCTTAACGAAAGAATTTTTCGCGAGCTTAACGATGGTTTCGTGAAAGAGAAAATGAACGCTGTCCTGTTCCTGCATCGTGCCGCTCATGCTTTTTTTTGCCAGCACAAGGATCTCCTTGAGTTCCTCAAGCTCTTCGTCCGTAGCGCGCTCGGCGGCCCAGTAAGCGCTCTGTGCCTCAAGCAAAGCCCTGATCTCGGTTATTTCCATGAGCGTAGCGTCCCTGTAACCATCGTCTATCAGTTCTGAGGAAAGTATATAGCGGATGGCGTCTTTTGATAGAAAGGTCCCCTGGCCGGGACGAGATTCGAGGATATTCATGTTGTTGAGAGTCTTTATGGCTTCTCTCACCGAATTTCTGCTGACAGAGAATGTCTCCGCAAGCTCCTTCTCGCTTGGGATTTTTGTCCCCGGCTCCCACATGCCGCTTTTTATTGCCTTTATCATTTCGCGAAGGATCGTTTGCGAGATGGTTTTTTTCGATACCGGCCCTAACAAAATAACACCCCCTCCCCTTGAACGACTATCAATTCTATCATTTAACTGCGGCATTGTCTTTTTCGTAACAAGCTAATCGGCATAAAACAATTTCCGCGGCGGCCGTCGTTGGACCTGGATCTGATAAAGACAAAAAATGCTTAGGTTTGCTTTAAAACGCATTGTTAATATGGCTAAAAATCATCTCACGGTGATGTTTATTGATTTAAAAACGATTATTTATGCTAATTATTAAGGCAATGGTTTGGCGACCGCTATTGACAATTTTTTGCATTGTCTTATGATTCAAATGTAGGATATTTATACAATTGAACAGGTATATGTTCGAGAGGGGGGAATGCGCGGCGAAAGCGCCTTTTATGGAAAACAGGAAAGAGCCGCCAAAAGGTCGGATTTGAGCCCGGGGAGAAGTTTTAAAACTAAAGAGACAGCCATAAAGGAGTGACGTGAGTTATGCCATGTAAACTTATCAGCGCCGATATCGTCAAAGAGCTGCTGACGATGAAAGACACGGTGGACGCATGTGAGAACGCATTTAACGACTGGGGCCGCGGCGAGGTCATATGCCCTACTAAAATCACACTTGAGCTGGGCGAGGACGCAGAGTGGCCGCCGTACAAAAACGGCCTTAACGCGATGCCCGCCTATATCCACAGCAAAAAAAGCGCCGGGATTAAGTGTGTCGGAGGTTCTTTGAACAACCCCGCATGGGGACTGCCATACATCATCGCTCTCATACTCCTTTTCGATCCCAAGACCGGAATCTTCAGGTGCATCATGGACGGAGAGCAGATAACCAATTACAGGACGGGTGCCCAAGCTGCCGTAGCGGCAAAATATATATCAAAAAAGAAGAAGATACGGCTTGGCATATTTGGCGCTGGCGCTCAGGGCAGGACGCAGCTTATGGCGTTCTCAGAGGTTTTCGATGTAAAGCATGTGGTGGTGTACGACATCCGTCCTGAGGCGGCGAAGAAATATATCGAGGAGATGTCAGGGATCGTAAATGCGGATATCGTGGCCGCATCCGATCCTAAGGAGGTTACGGAGGGAACGGATATCGTCGTATCGGTCACGCACTCCAGGGACAAATTCATAAAAAACTCATGGATAAAGCCGGGGCAGATACTGTTTCCGATGGGTTCTTTCACCGAATGCGAGGACGAGCTCCTGCTTGGCGCGGACAGGGTTTTCGTCGATTCAATAGGACAGACCATGCACAGGGGGGCGCTAAAAAGCGTGGTAAGCCAAGGGAAATTTACAGAGGATATGATAACGGCTACTATCGGCGAGATTGTGTGCGGCAAGGTGGACGGCAGGATAAGGGACGGCGAGCGCATCGTATGCGTGCCTATAGGAACGGGCGCAATGGATGTGGCCGTCGCTACGGCTGTTTACGAGAAAGCTGTGCGTCTTGGCCTAGGCGACGAATATGTGTTCAACAAAAAAGTCGAGATAAAGCCTGAACCCTAGGCTAAACCCGTCTGGCAGCGGGGGGCTTATTTTCGCTGTCGCGCTTGGCGCGCGAGCCCCCTGTTTTCTTGATAAAAATTCAGCAAAAGAGGTGAACGTTATGTTGAAGGGGCTCAAGTTAAGGATACCGCACACGTATGTTTTAATCTCATGTTTGATCCTCCTGGCGGCTATAGGGACTTATTGCGTGCCGGCTGGTGAGTTTAACCGAATGAAGGACGAAAAGACAGGCAGGACTCTGGTTGTGCCGGGGACTTTTCACCGCGTTGAACAAAAACCTGTGAGCGCGTTTCACGTTTTCATGTCGCTTCCCAAAGGCTTAAGCGAGGCAAATGAAATAATATTTTTTGTTTTGCTGGTCGGCGCGGTATTTCAGATAATAAACTCGACGGGCACGATCAATCGTTCGATAAACAGGTCCGTTGAAAAGCTGAAAGGGCGGGAACACTTGCTGATACCGGCTACCATGTTGGTGATTGCGACAGGAGGGGCCACGTTTGGCATGGCCGAAGAGTCTTTGGTCTTCATTCCGCTTGCTGTCGCCATGGCTAAAGGCGTAGGGTACGACGCTGTGGTCGGTGTCGCGATGGTGTATCTTGGCGCCTATGTTGGATATACAGCGGGCCCGCTCAATCCGTTCAATACAGGCATAGCGCAGGGAATAGCCGAACTTCCGCTGTTTTCCCAAATGGGGTTCAGGTTTGGATGCATGGCCGTTTTCTACGTCCTTGTTTGGTGGTGGATCACGCGCTATGCCAAGATGGTCAAGGAAGACCCGTCTAAAAGCGTGGTATATGGGCTGAACGCTGCATCGTCCTCTGATAGGGCCGTTTTTGATTCAAACAGCGAGCTCTCGGGCAGGGATATGTCCATACTTGCGGTCATCATCCTTGGCTTTGCCTTCCTCGCATGGGGAGTCATAAAGAAAGGGTACTACCTTCAGGAGATCATCACTATTTTCATAATAATGGGCATATGCTGCGGCATAATAGGACGCCTCAAGGCGGATGAGATAGCGGAGAACTTCGTCCTAGGAGCCAAGGATATGGTGTTTGCGGCCATATGCATAGGTTTGGCGCGCGCCATCGTAGTAGTATTGAACGAAGGCAACATAATGGACTCTGTGATCAACGCTCTTGCCGCCGCGGTCTCGTGGTTCCCGGCAAGCGTTTCTGCGGTTGGCATGCTGCTAGTCCAAACCGCGCTTAATTTCGTCTTTGCCTCGGGCTCAGGGCAGGCCGCCACGACCATGCCCATACTTGCTCCTCTTGGCGATATCTTAGGCGTTACAAGGCAGGTTTCTGTGCTTGCCTTCCAGTTCGGCGACGGTATAACGAACGCGATATCCCCCATCCAGCCGGTGCTGATGGCAGCCATAGGCCTTGCGGGCGTCCCGTATGAGAAGTGGGCCAAGTTTGTTTGGCCGCTTATGGTCATGTGGACGCTGATTGCCGCGGCGATCCTTATATTTGCGACCGTTGCCAAGCTTGGCCCGTTTTAACTTTTTAACGCGCGCAAAAAAGCCTGCATGGGGCCATACGCGTGCGTTATCCCTGTAGTGTGAGGGGGGGCTTGGCATAGGTAAGCAGCCATGCCGCCCCTCCTTTAAGAGATATAGAAGCGGTTTGTATGCATAAGTGATACTGAAGTCTGCACGTGTTACACACAAGGGCTTAAGCAAGACAGAGGGGCTCTTTTAAATTTCATGGCATAGAGATTTAAGCAGCCATATGGACTATGGGAACGGGGGGGAGCAAGATGAAGGTCACGGTTTTAGGCGCCGGAAACGGCGCTCGCGCGGTGTCAGGCGACCTTGCGCTGCGCGGGCATGAAGTAAGGCTTTGGGAACATCCGGCTTTTTTTAAAAATATAGAGGGCATCCTAAAAAATAACCTCAGGATCGTATTAAAAGGCGAGGTCGAAGGGGTTGCCGCGCTATCTGCGGTAACCACTGACCCGCGCGAAGCTGTAAGCGGCGCCGATATCATTTACTGTGTCATGCCGTCCTTCGGCCAGGAGGCGGCGTTTGATTTTATAGCGCCGTTTGTGGAAGAAAAACAGAAAATAGTTATTATGCCAGGTAACTTGGGATCTATCTCTTTATATATGCGTCTTAAAAAAAGAGGGATAGAAAAAGATGTTCTCATAGGAGAGTCAGATACCATCCCGTACGCTACACGTATTCAGCCTGACGGCAGCTCGCTGGTGTTCGGGCTTAAAGAGGGGATGTGGATGGCGGCCATGCCTGGCGATAGGACACAAGAGCTTATAAACTGCGTATCAGGAGCTTGCCCGATAGCTTTGAACCCGCTGCCGGACGTGATTTCAGCTGCGCTTGCAAATACTAACATGATCCTGCACTGTCCCACGATGATAATGAACGCGGGCCGCATAGAAAGCGGCGAGCGTTTTCGTTTCTATAACGATGGGATGACGGAATCAGTATGCAAGGTGATGGAGGCGATGGATGGGGAGAGGCTTGCGGTCGGAAGGGCTTGGGGTTACGATCTAGTATCGGAGTACGAGGACGCCATATCAAACTACGGACTTAACAGAGATAAGTATAAGTCGCTCCGTGAGATATTTGCAAACCATCCGGTGTATGGCAATCATGGAGCTGATTCCCCAACGTCAATGTCGTTCAGGTACCTTACGGAGGATGTGCCGTTCCTCCTGTATCCGCTTTACGAGATGGGCGAGATGGCCAATGTGCCGACTCCGGTGATAAGTGCGATAATAAAGATCGCCGAAGTCATAGGCGGGGCCGATTACAAAAAGCACGGACGAGGAATGAGGGCGCTAGGTTTCGAAGGGCTGAGCCCGCGGGAGGTGAGGATGTTCTCGGCGTGCGGCGATTTTGGACCAGGTATTTACTGGCAGGCTGCGCCGCGGATTTAAGGCCGTTTTATGGCATATGGCTGAATACTGAAAGCAGGGGGAAGAGAAGATGGCTGCGGATGGTTTTTATTTCAGGGATCAGATTAGCACCATGGCTAAAGAGAGGCTTGAACAGTCCCAGATCGGAGAAATGATCAAACTGTCGATTGAAAACCAGGCTATCTCGTTTACGGCAGGAGAGCCGTCCGCTGACGTGTATCCGCTGGAAGAGCTTAAAGAGGCGTTTGCTGGCATTTTCGACGACACTTCGCTGCTCGCTTATTATAAGGACGATTTCGGTTATCTGGAGCTCCGGGACTGGATAGAGACGCAGATGCGAGCGGATGGCATCTCACCGGATTGGGTGGGCAGGCGGAACATCCTTTTGACAAACGGCGCCGGCGAGGCCATAGCGCTTATTTCCGAGGCGCTCATAGACCCGGGCTCTTTAGTCCTCGTTGAATCTCCGACCTATACGGAGTCTCTCCTGACGTTCCGCAAGCAGGGCGCAATGTGCGTGAGCGTTCCTTCGGACGACAGCGGGATGATCCCGGAGGCGCTGGAGGAGATTCTGAAAAAACGCAAGGTCCGCTTCCTCTATACCATACCCAATTTCCAAAACCCAAGCGGACGCACAGCCACGCTTGACAGGAGGGTCAGGATACTTAAAACCGCGGCGAAATACGATATACCTATCCTCGAGGACGACCCTTATCACTACCTTAGCTATGACGAACTCCCGCCGGACACCTATCTGAAGCTTGCCGGCGACGACAAACGCGTGATATATACGAACAGCTTTTCCAAGACAGTCGCCCCAGGCATCAGATGCGGCTGGGCAGTCGTGCCTGACGCGTTGATCCCGCAGCTGAACGCACTTAGGGTGAGCGCCGGGCTCACGAGACCCGCCATAGTCCAAAGAGGTCTGCTGAACTACCTGCAGAACATAGATATGGGAGATAGAGTGCGCTCGCTTTGCGCGACTTATAGGGAGCGCAGGGACGGAATGATGGCTGCGATATCGAAATTTCTTGTGCCGGCAGGCGTCCGTACAAATTATCCGAAGGGCGGTTTCTTCATATGGGGCGAGGCCGAGGGCGTGGATGACATGAGGCTGTTCGCGCGCTACGCCGTAACCGAGAAAAAGATCGGAATAATTCCCGGCTGCGCGTTTTTCACACAGGATGAATCTGAAAAAGGCAAACACGCCTTTCGCATATCTTTTGCTAAAGTGTCGCCGGATCTGGCCGAAGAGGGCGCAAGGCGGCTTGCCGAGGCGTTTGCCGATTACCACGCGCGCATTACGGCATGATTTTAGGCTTTTTGAGGCCTAAACCACATGCCTTCCGCCGTCTGCGTCTGGGAGGGGGAAGTGACATTTCAGGCGTAACCGACATGAGCACGCCTGTGGATCGCAGGTTTGAATAGAATTGTATGTTTATTCTGTATGTTTATATAATTTTCTCTGTGATTCCATTTATGAAAAATGTTGCTATAATTGCTCCGCAATATCGATAGCAGGTTTGCGTGCGATATTGCGGACAAAACTTCCAAAGCAAGCGGCCGACTTTGGCAAAGCTGTCCAACTTCGTTATGCTGGGACAATGGGGAGGAAGTCAGGATGGATTTTTTTGTAAGGATTTTGGAGAACATCACATGGCAAAACCTTGTGATGATGGGGGTGGGAGCTTTTCTGATATATCTTGCTATCGAAAAGGGGTTTGAACCCAACCTCCTGCTGCCTATGGGGTTTGGCACCATACTTGTCAATCTGCCGCTCTCTTCGGCTCTCGACCAAATGGCGGGGTCGCAAGTCGTCGAGGGGGCGCTTTCAATGCTTTTCCGTATGGGTATCGCCACGGAGCTGCTGCCGCTTTTCATACTGATCGCAGTTGGAGCCATGTGTGACTTTGGGCCGCTCCTTGCAAACCCGAAGGTCTTTATTTTCGGTCTCACAGCGCAGGCCGGTATATTTCTTACGATGGGCATAGCGCTCCTCGTAGGCTTCAACATCCACGAGGCCGCCTCCATAGGCATAATCGGAGCGGCTGACGGGCCGACCTCCATCTATGTCGCTACTCGTTTCGCGCCGCATCTGCTTGGGCCGATCTCAGTGGCCGCATATACGTATATGGCCATAGTGCCGCTGATACAGCCGCCAGTTATAATGGCGCTCACGACTAAGAAAGAGCGCAAGATGAAGATGCCGCCCGCAACTAAGCTCGTCACGAGAAGAGCGCGCTTCCTCTTCCCGATAATTGTGACTATAGTCGGGGGTTTCATCGCTCCGGCGTCGGTTTCATTGCTCGGTTTCGTGATGTTCGGCAATTTGCTCAGGGAAAGCGGTGTCACAGAGAGGCTGTCCCAGGCGGCCCAGAACGAGCTGGCGAATATCGTTACAATTCTGCTTGGGTTCTCCATCGCAGCCACTATGACTGGTGATAAGTTCGTCAACATGAGCACCCTGATGATCATAGCCATGGGGCTTGCAGCGTTTGTGCTCGACACAGCGGGCGGCGTGCTTACGGCGAAATTGCTGAACCTCTTCCTGCCTGAAAAGAAGAGGGTCAACCCGATGGTCGGCGCGGCTGGGATATCCGCTTTCCCAATGTCCGCGAGGACTATCCAGAAAATGGGACAGAAGGCAGACCCATCAAACTTCCTTCTGATGCACGCTATCGGCGCGAACGTCGCAGGGCAGATCGGATCGGTGCTCGCAGGAGGTCTTCTTTTGGCGTACCTTGGCGGTTAAAGCCGGAAAAAACGTCAGCTGATATTCAGTTTGTCTTAACGCTGCCGCCCGCATTCGGCGCCGGATTTTCCGCGATGGCCGGATTTGGGCGGCAGCGTTTTTTTATCCTCATCTCGTGGATTTGGCGTAAGCGTCACGGCCTGCGGATAGTGTACAATATATCAGTTGATCGCGAGGTGATAATATGCCTGTGTGGGGGTTTTTGCTGAGCTTTGTTGCCGCGACTTTGTGGGCGGCTTCGCCGATACTTGTCGGGCGGGGCCTTGCCGTGTCGAAATGCACAGTTAATGAGGTTAACCCCGTACGGTCCATATCTTTCTTCGTAGCGTCGCTTGCCATAGCGCTTGTGTACACTGACGGGAATATAACGATAGTCACGTCCCCTAAGGCGTTGCTTTTCATAGTAGGAAACGTCTTCTTTGGCTATATAATAGGAGATATCCTCTACTTTGAAGCTATAAAAAAGATAGGCATCGGCCTTGCAGTGCCCGTATCTAACGCTTACCCGATACTTGTTACCATGACATCCTGGCTTCTCCTTGGCGAGCCCATTACTACGATCATTCTTGCCGGCGTGACTGTGGTCGTTATAGGGCTTTTCCTGCTGCGCTTCGGCGGCCAAAGGCAACCTGCCGCTAAGATACCCGTCAAGCAGATAGGCATGTCGAGGCTCATGAAGGGATTTCTTTTAGCCGTCGGAGCAGGGGTGGCGTGGGCCATTGGGGCGCCTCTTACAAAGCTTGCCATGATCGAATCCGGGCTTGACGCCGTCGAAATAACTCTGTATCGCTCCATTGCATTATTGATGCTTGCGTGGGGCTACCGGTTCGTCCTCTGCAGGTATTTCCCGCGGACCGTGATGCCGCTTAGGAGCCTGCCGAAGGCGGCTTGGGTCTATTTCTTGGGCGCGGCTGTCATCGGTTTGTGCCTTGGCTCCATAATCTATACGGCGTGCATACGTGTAATACCGGTTGCCGTTGTGACGGCGATAACGTCTACGAGCCCGTTTATGGCCGCGCTGTTTGCCCATTTTGTGATGAAGGAGCACCTATTCCCGCTTCAGTGGTGCGGCATAGTACTTATAATCGTAGGTTCCGTTATGGTAAGTCTTTGAGGGCGGGTCATGACGTTTATTCCGCCCTACGCCCTGAGAGCGCTTAGCAGCAGAAATTACCGGATCTTCTTCACGGCCCAGATCGTATCCCTGACGGGTCTTTGGATGCACCGGATTGCCATGGGATGGCTTGTTTACAGGCTGACCGGCTCTAACAGCGCGCTTGGCGTGATGGACTTTGCGGCGTCGTTTCCCATATTTCTTTTCACCGCGTTTGCCGGAGCGCTGATCGAGCGCTGGGATCTGCGTCGCACGCTTTTTTTCTGCCAGGCGGGATGTATGGCCATAGCTATGACGCTCGCTTTGCTTACGTTTACGGATTTAGTCACCTTTCGTGCAGTGATATTCATGTGCTTAATGCTGGGTATGATAGACGCTTTTGAGCTGCCATGCCGGTATTCGCTGGTCTCCTATCTCGTCGACCGCAAGGAGGACGTCTCAAACGCTGTCGCCTTGAACTCAATGGTCTTCAACTCCGCGCGCCTCATAGGCCCTACCATAGGCGGGTTCTTGATTCATGCGGCCGGCGAGAGCGTATGTTTCCTTATAAATGGCTTAGCTTATTCCGTGACCATGTTTGCTGTCAGGATGATGAAGATGAAGCGTCCTCCCATCGGCAGGATGGATGGCAAGGCCCACCCGATAGCCGATACCGCGGAAGGCCTTAAGCTGGTGAAAGGCTTTGCTCCTGTACGCTGCTTATTGATCTTAATAGCGATAACGGGTTTCTTCTCGTTTCCCGGCATAGTTTTGATGCCGGCAATGGCGAGGGGAGTTTTAGGCGGCACGTCTAAAACCCTTGGGTTGCTGCTTATGGGAGTGGCCATAGGGGCGCTATTCGGCTCTTTTTTCCTTGCTTCGCTTAAATCAACGGCGAAGCTGGCGCGGCTTTGTACGAGGATGTGCGTAGGTTTCGGCCTTTCCGTACTGCTCTTTTCATTTTCAAGAGGCATATTTTCGGGAATGTTATTCTCAGCTCTGCTAGGCTTCTCTATGGTTACGAGCACTATATCCTGTAATACGCTGATTCAGTCGATGGTTCCGCGTGAGAGCAGAAGCCGCGTAATGGCGCTTTACACCTTCGCGATAATAGGCGTGCCACCGTTTGGCAGCCTGCTTGCCGGCAAGATGGGGGATATGCTCGGCACCTGCGGCTCTCTTTTCATCTGCGGCGCATGCTGTTCGGCGCTGGCTTTTTTCTTTATGAGAAAGATCGACAAGCTCGACGGCGCAATACTGGCCGCGCTTCAGAGACAAGGGGCTGCCTAGCATGGATGGAGAGAGGATGTCTTATGCAACTAAGCAGATAATCGCTGCTGATATGGCTCTGCTTGCCGTTGCTTTCATATGGGGCGCGGGCATCCCGATGAGCGCTCTTCTTGCCAGAGAGGTGTCGCCGCTTTGGGCGGTCGCGCTGCGCATGATATTAAGCGCGCTTATTTTGGCCGTGATGTTCCCCAAAAAGATAATAACTGCGACGAGAGAGGATTGGAGATCGTCGTTTTACCTGACCGCGGTTTTGACGGGCACTTTTATAACGATGACATTCGGGCTGTTCTACAGTACCGCCAGCAAGCAGGCTTTCATCGGCGGGCTCAATGTGATCATGGTGCCGCTTTTTGTATGGGCGGTATACAAGAAGAAGCCGAACGCATGGGTGTTCTCAGGCGCTGCCGTAACCACGCTGGGGCTCATGGTAATGGGCTTCACGCCCGGCATGGAGTTCAACTTCGGCGATTTCCTTTCGCTGATAATGGCGGTCTTCTACGCTCTGCAGGTGATGGTCGCAGGTTTCTGCGCGAGACGAGTGGAGTCAATAAGGCTTGTCGCTTTGCATATAATAATGCTGGCTTTCATAATGACCGCCCTTGCGCTGTTTTTTGAGCCCTTGCCCAATATAGCGTCGTTCGATATTAGGATATGGGCCACGCTGCTCTGCGTCTCCCTCTGTAACACGATTATCTGTTTTATCATACAGTTCAAAGCGCAACGCGTGACGCCCGAGACGCACGTGGCAGTGATCTTTTCGCTCGAGGGTTTTTTCGGCTACCTTGTCGCGGTAGCGAGCGGACAGGACCCGTTTCACCTGCAGGGCGCACTTGGCGGACTGCTTGTAGTCGCCGGCATTATGACAACCGAGACTGAGTCGTTCATAAAAAGAGGCAACGGGCAGGGCTAAACGCCAAGGCAGCCTTGCTTGTCCTAACTTAAGTGCCGCTTAATCCAAAAAAGCTAAATTTATTGCGTCCCCCGTAATTCCGGCCATCTTACATATAATACCTGTCCCCCACATACCTGGTCGGGTTCAGTGCAGACTCGAAATGCCTTATCATTGTTATAAAGTCGAACACCGGAAGCCCCGTATGATCGTGAACCGCGGCCGCGAACGGAGGCAAGTCGCTGCACTCAAGCTGTATCGCCGCGACTTCGGGGTGCGCCTTCAGCATTTCGTCGCATACCTCGAGGATCTCCTTTTCTATTAGGTCCGTGTCCATGGTCCCTTTTTCTTCAAGCACGGAGGAGCGGAATTCATCTTTTCCCTCCATGCCGTAGAGTACCACCGGCATGTCCTCTGTTATGCCGACGCTGCGCAGGTGCTGTTCGGTCATCACGGAGGCATTTGCCGATATTATCCCCACTTTTTGTCCTCTTTTGAGAGTGCGCGTGATGAACGGTACCTGCAGCATGCTGGACATGAATACCGGTATATCCACGGAGTCAGCTATCTCCCGCTGGAAGAGCGCCATAAAACCGCATGCCCCGGTTATGGCGCGAACTCCCTCTGTCTCAAGCTTTCTGGCACCTTCGATGAATGGCTCAAGCAGCGACGGGTCTCTTTGGTTCAAAAGCCTTTCTATGGATGCCCCCCTCACCTCATGGTACCGCACGGGAAACGGAAATGTGGTAGCATTGCCGACGTTTCCCGGGACGCAGGGGTAAGCCGCGTCAAGTATAAGGATGCCTATAGGTATCCCGTCCCACGAGCGTGTCTTGCTTTTTACCTTGTAGAGCGGCATATAAATCCCTCCCGAGAATATCAAATATTATTGAGCAAAATAACAGTTTGTGTGTCTTAGTGTCAAGGTATAACTATAAACGCTGATCTGAAAGTGAGCCACTTGAAATAACCTCAAGCTAAAGTGTACTCTCTAGGCAGAGGTGAACTAAAGGATGTTCTG